>Ga0335070_10001321_pt1 | contig 28605 bp, 27 predicted proteins | sample Lox_Sample_13_FD_206722 | JGI IMG/M metagenome (GOLD analysis project Ga0335070, IMG submission 206722) | Soil microbial communities from Loxahatchee National Wildlife Refuge, Florida, United States - Lox_Sample_1.3 | ecosystem: Environmental > Terrestrial > Soil > Wetlands | place: USA...
CGCGGAGCGGTGCCTCCACCGTCTCGGTGAGCGGCATCCCCTTGTGGGTGTGCAGGATCGGCGAGTAGCGGATCTCCATGTACCGCACGCCGTCCTGCACGCCGTCCTCCACCAGCTCGTAGGCGATCCGCTCCAGCGCGTCGGGCCGCTGCATCACCGAGAGCGTGATCTTGAACCGCTCCAGGTACTCGAGGAGGTCGTGCGCGTCGCTGACGTGCATCCGCCGCGCCAGCTCCTCCGGGTCGGTCGCGGGGAGCTTCACCTTCTGCTCGCGCGCCAGCTCGATGAGGGTCGCGGGGCGGAGGCTGCCGTCGAGGTGCACGTGCAGCTCCGCCTTGGGGAGCTTCCGCAGGGACTCCCGGGACAGCGCCATGCCTCCCTCGCCCTTCGCTAGGGCCGCGTCGTCACGCGCGCCTCGGCGGGCGCGCGCACCGGCTGCGGCAGGTGCTGCAGGTACGCGATGACGGCGTCGAGGTCGACGACACCGGTGTTCACGGCCGGGCGGCCGCGCAGCATCGAGTACCCGCTGCCGCCCGACGCCAGGTAGTCCGGCACCGCCAGGGTGTAGCGCGCGTCGTCCCGCACCGGGCGGCCGTCCGCGAGGGTGAGCGACGCCACACGCGCCTCCCCCGGCGCGCCTCCGGCCACGACGACCCGCAGACCCGACACGTGCGCGGCCGCCTCCCGCGAGCCCACGGCGTGGTCCACCGCCGCGCGCAGCTCGGCGCCGGTCACCGTCACCCGGGTGACGAAGTTCTGGAACGGGACCACCTCGAAGACCTGGCCCCACGTCACGACCCCGCTGTCGAGGTCGGCGCGGATGCCGCCGTTGTTGACGATGGCCGCGTCCGCGTGCGCCGCCGCGCGGTAGGCGTCGGCGAGGAGGTTGCCGAGGGGGTACTGGTCCCCCCGGCGCACCAGCGGCGCCGCCAGCCGCGCGATCGGCCGCGCCGTGAGCGCCGCCGTCGCCCGCTGGTGCCCGTCCACGATGCGCGCCACCGCCGTGTCCGCCGGCTCCCGGTCCGCCCACACCGTCTCCACGCGCACGCGCGCCGCGTAGCCGCCCGACGCGCGCACGAAGTCCACGACCCCCACCGCCGTGCCGTTGGAGCGCGCCTGCACGATCGGGATGCCGTTCCGGGTGGTGTTGAGGAGCGAGTGGGTGTGCCCGCTCACGATGAGGTCGGGCTTCGCGGTGAGGGAGTCGGCCAGGTCGAAGATCTCGCCGTGGCAGTTCACGCCGCCCTGCTCGCAGAAGCCGCCGTCGTGCGCCACCAGGATGACGAGGTCGGCGGCGGAGTCGTGCCGCGCCACACCCACCAGCGAGTCCACGATCGCCGCGACGCCGTCGAACCGCAGCCCCGCGACGTTGTCGGGACGCGTCACCGTCGGGGTGAGGACCGATGCCGTGCCGATCACCGCCACCTTGAGCCCGCCCGCGCGGACCATCATCCACGGCCGGGCCCACTCGGGCCGCGCGCCCGTGACGGTGCGGACGTTGGCCGCCAGCCACGCGAAGCGGGCCTCGCGCATCCGCGCCCGGAGGGTGTCGATCGTCCAGTCGAACTCGTGGTTGCCGATGGCCGAGGCCGCGTATCCCATCGCGTCGAACGCCTCGACCGTCGCCCGGCCGTAGGTGAGGTTCGAGACGGGCGTCCCCTGCATCACGTCGCCGGCGTCGAGCCGCAGCTCCGCGCAGCCGCAGTCGCGCTGCAGGCGGTCCATCATCCCCGCGATCGCGGCCGCGCCCCCCACCAGGCGGCCGTTGCTCCAGCTCTGCGCCCGCGCGAGCAGCGCGCCGTGGAAGTCGTTGGTCGTCACCACGCGCAGCACCACCGAGTCGGGCGGACTCGGCGCGGCGGACGGGCGGGCGGAGAGGGAAGCGAGGAGAGCGGTGAGGACGTACGGAAGGCTCTGTACCATCGGCGAAATGTAGCGCCCGCAGGACCGGCGGCAACGCCGCGATGGCTCGTGGCGGCGGGCCGGCCGGCCGCGCCGGGGCCGGGCCGCCGTGGTCCGGCGGGCCCGGGCTCCCTCCAGCGCTCCGCCCCGGCGGTGCGGCCGCTACGGGGCGAACGCCCGCACCGCGAAGTAGACCGCGGCGGCGATCACCGCCGAGAACGGGATGGTCAGCACCCACGCCCACACGATGCGCCCGGCGACCCCCCACCGCACCGACGAGAACCGCTGGGTGGCGCCCACCCCGCTGATCGCCCCGGTGATGGTGTGCGTGGTCGAGACCGGGATCCCGAAGTGCGACGCCAGGAACAGCGACGCCGCTCCGGCCGTCTCCGCGCAGAAGCCGCCGTACGGCTTCAGCTTGGTGATGCGCTGCCCCATCGTCCGCACGATGCGCCACCCGCCCGTGAGGGTGCCCAGGGCGATCGCCGCGTGGGCCCAGAGGATCACCCAGACCGGGATCTCCTCCATGGTCGTGATGTGGAGGAACCGGAGCGGGAAGTCCTTGAACGCCACCTGCGCGGAGAACAGCAGCCCCACCACGATCCCCATCGTCTTCTGTGCGTCGTTCGTCCCGTGCCCGAGGCTGTACGCCGCCGCCGAGAACAGCTGGAGCCGCCGGAACCACGAGTCGATCTGCCGCGGGTGCGCCCGCCGGAAGGTCCACCCCACCGCCACCATCATCGCCATCCCGAGGACGAAGCCGATGAGCGGCGAGAGGAAGATGAACGCCAACGGCCGCAGCCAGCCGCCGGGGATGAGCGCCCCGAAACCGGCCTTCGCGATCGCCGCTCCGGCGTAGCCCCCCATCAGCGCGTGAGAGGAGGAGGACGGGATGGCATACCACCAGGTGATCAGGTCCCACGCGATCGCCCCGAGCAGCCCGGCGAGGATGACCTGGGGGTCGATCCACTCGACGTGGATGAGCCCCTTCCCCATCGTCTTGGCCACCGCCGTCCCGAACCCGAACGCCGCCACGAAGTTGAAGAACGCCGCCCACAGCACCGCCACCTTCGGCGAGAGCACGCGGGTCGAGACCACGGTCGCGATCGAGTTGGCGGAGTCGTGGAAGCCGTTGATGAAGTCGAAGACGAACGCCACCAGGACGATCAGCAGGACGAAGATGACGGTGGCGCTCACGCAGGCGGCTCCCGGTCTCTCGGCTGCATGCGGGGTCCGGGCCCCGAGGGCTTGCACCCCGCTGCACGCTCGGTCAGGGTCGGCGTCGGTAACGACTCCCCGCGCGGACCTGTAACAGCGACGTAACGTACGAGGGAAAGCCCTCGCCCGCATCTTGGGCGAGTCGAACGATCGCAATTGACGGGCGGGAGCGCAGGCCGCTAGGTTCGGCCGCGAGGAGACCTGACGACACCTTGAGCGACGCCCGCATCCTGGTCGTGGACGACGAGCCGGACATCACCGCGCTCGTGGCCTACCATCTCGCCCGTGAGGGCTTTCAGGTGAAGACCGCCGGCACCGGACCGGAGGCGCTCCAGGCGATCGCCGCCGAGCCGCCGGACCTCGTGGTGCTCGACCTGATGCTCCCCGGCCGGAGCGGCTTCGAGGTCCTCGACGAGGTCCGCCGCCGCGAGGAGACGCGCGACGTCGGGGTCATCCTGCTCACGGCGCGGCGGGATGAGGGGGATCGCATCAAGGGTCTGGCCGGAGGAGCGGACGACTACCTCACCAAGCCGTTCAGCCCCGCGGAGCTGGTGTTGCGCGTGAAGGCGGTGCTGCGCCGCCTCAAGGCACCGGCCCTCACCGGCGGCCAGCTCATCAAGGCGGGCGGGCTCACCGTGGACAGGTCCGCCCTGACGGTAAGCGTCGGAGGGAAGCCGGTGGATCTCACACCGATCGAGTACCGTCTCCTGCTGACGCTCCTCGAGCGGCGCGGCCGCGTACAGAGCCGGCCGCACCTGCTGGAGAGCGTCTGGCAGGCCCAGCCCGACATCCAGACCCGCACGGTGGACATGCACGTGAAGCGGCTGCGCACCAAGCTGGGCGCGGCGGGGAAGCTCATCGAGACGGTGCGTGGCTTCGGGTACCGCTTCCGCGAGCCGGGCCTGCAGGAGCGTGGGCGGTGACGCTCGGTCGCAGGCTCCTGGTGTCGTATCTCGCCGTCGTGCTCACCGGTGGGGGAGTGCTGGTGCTCGGCGCCGACCGGTCGCTCCGCACGCGCCTCACCCGCGAGGCCGGGCAGGAGATGGAGCGCGAGGTCAGCTACCTGGCCGCGGCGGTCGGGACGCGGCGCGGGCCGGCTCTCGACTCCCTGGTGGAGCGCCTGACCCGCGCCACCGGGCGTCGCCTCACCGTGATCGACACCGCCGGCCACGTCATCGCCGACTCCGACTTCCCCGACAGCGTTCTCACGTCCCTCGAGAACCATCGCTCGCGCCCCGAGTTCGTGGCGGCGCTGCGGGGCGAGATGGGACGGGACTACCGGCGCAGCGTCTCGACGGGCCGCTGGGAGTTCAAGGTGGCGGCGCCCGTCCCGGGCGGCGCGGTGCGGGTCTCCGCGCCGGTGCCCCAGGTGGACGCCGTGGTGCGCGACGCGCAGACGGCGGTGCTGCTCGGCGCGCTCCTCGCCGCGGCGGTCGCCGTGCTCCTGGCGTTGGCGTTCACGCGTTCGGTCACGCGGCCGCTGGTGCGGCTGCGCGACGCGGCGCAGGCGATCGCGCGGGGCGAGCGGCCGGCGGTGGACACCCGCGGCGGCGACGAGCTGGCGGACCTCGCGCGGACGCTCCGCAGCCTCGAGGAGAGCCTCGCCGAGCGGATCGGCGCCCTGGAGCGCGAGCGCTCCGAGACCGCCGCCCTCGTCACCGCGATGGTCGAGGGGGTAGTGGCGTGCGACGCCCGGGGCCGGGTGGCGACCTGCAACCCCGCCGCGCGCCGGATGCTCGGCTTCCACGCCGACGAGCCGCTCCCGCCAGTGACCGAGATGTTCCGGCAGCGGACCGCTCAGGAGATGATCGCCTCCGCGCTGGCGGGCACCACGACGGAGGGTCTCGAGGTGGAGTTCGACCAGCGCCGCGTCCTGTTCTCGGCCCAGCCGCTCCAGGGGGGAGGTGCCGTCTTCGTCCTCCACGACCTCACGGCGGTGCGGCGCCTCGAGGCGGTGCGGCGTGACTTCGTGGCGAACGTGTCCCACGAACTGAAGACGCCCCTCACCGTCGTCCGCGGCTACGCCGAGACGCTGCTCGGCGACGATCCGGCCCCGGAGCTGCGGCGGACCTTCGTCGCGAGCATCCTCGCCAACGCCGCGCGGATGCAGCGGCTGGTGGACGATCTGCTCGACCTGTCGCGCATCGAGTCGGGGGCGTGGACGCCCAAGCCGGAGCGGGTGGCGCTCGGGCCTCTCGCCGAGCAGGTGTGGGCCGACGTGGTCCGGACCAACGACGCCGCCGATCGCGCGTTCAGTCTGGCGCTCGCGCCGGACGCCGGTGAGGTCGAGGCCGACCCGCAGGCGCTCCGTCAGGTGCTGGCCAACATCCTCGAGAACGCCGCGCGCTACACGCCAGCCGGCGGCTCGGTCGCCGTCCGCTCGCGCCGCCGCGACCGCCTGGTGGTCGTCGAGGTCTCGGACACCGGACCCGGCATCCCGAGCGAGCACCTCCCACGCATCTTCGAGCGGTTCTATCGCGTGGACGCCGCGCGCTCGCGGGAGCTGGGAGGCACCGGCCTCGGTCTCGCGATCGTGAAGCACCTGGTCGAGGCGCACGGCGGCCGGGCGGAGGCCGAGAGCCGGCTCGCCGAAGGGACGACCATCCGCGTGAGCTTCCCCGCCGTGACACCCACGGCCTCCGCCGCCGTCTGACGCCCCCCCCGCCGGCCGTTACCAGGCTGTAGCCGGCCCGTCGCCGGGGAGTGACCGCACGCGCCCATGGTTGAGCGGTGCGCATCGCGCTCGTATCGGATGCCTTCACCCCCGAGGTCAGCGGGGTGGTCACGGTGCTCCGGCGCATCGTGGAGATGCTGGTCCGTGCGGGCCATGACGCGGCGGTAGTCGCGCCGGAGTACCCGGACTCGCAGCCGGGTCACGGGGTCGGGGAGCTGCGCGTTCCTTCAGTGGCGTTCCCTCCTAATCCCGCCGTACGCCTCTCCCTGCCCCGGTTCCGCCGCGTCGCGCATTTCCTGGACGGGTTCCAGCCCGACCTGGTCCACGTGGTCACGGAGGGTCCTCTCGGATTCATCGGGCGGCGCTACGCGCTCCGGCGCCGGTTGCCGCTCGTCACGTCATACCACACCCACTTTTCGCAGTACTGCCGGTACTATGGCGTCCCGGCTCTGGAAAGTGCGGTGTGGAGTCTATTGACCTGGTTCCACCGGCCTGCGCGGGTCATCCACACCCCCGGGGAGGCCGCACGGGACGAGTTGCGGCGCCGCGGGCTCGGCCAGGCGTCGGTCTGGGGCCGCGGCGTGGACACGCACCTCTTCCACCCCGACCGCCGCAGCATGGCGACCCGACGCCATCTCGGCGCCCGTGACGACCAGGTCCTGATCCTGCACGTGGGGCGCCTCGCCCCCGAGAAGAACCTCGACGTGCTCGCCGACGCGTTCCGCACCGCCGGCGAGGCACTCGGGTCGCGTGCGGTCTTCGCTGTCGCGGGAGACGGACCCGGCGCACACCGCCTCTACCGCCGGATGCCCGACGCGCGCAAGCTCGGCTTCCTCCCCGTCGGCGTGCTCGCAGACGTCTACGCCGCCGCCGACCTGTGCGTCCTCCCCTCGCACACCGAGACGTGCGGGCTTGTCGCCCTGGAGGCCATGGCGTCCGGCGTGCCCGTCATCGCCGCCGACGCGGGGGGGCTCCGGGAGAGCATCGTCCACGGGCGGACAGGCCTCCTGGTGGCAGCGCACGACGCCCCCGGTTTCGCGCTGGAGATCGTCCGGCTCGCCCTGGACGGCATGCGCCGGCTCATGCTCGGGTTCGCGGCCCGCCGGTTCGCGCTCACGCGGGACAGCACGGCGGAGGACTACGACCTGCTGGCGCAGTACGCGGCGGCTGCCTGGACGCCGGTCCCCTCGCTCGCGGCCCGCAACCCGGATCGCGACCGCGGCTGGCGCCCCAGGCGAGAGGGGGCCGCCGCGTGATGCGGGGCGTGACGCACCTCGGTGGGGCCCGCGCCACGATCCTGGTGGGGCTGCTGCTGTGCGCCGCGGGCGGCCGGGAGCTCCGCGTGGGACTCGCGGCGCTCCTCGCCAACGTCGGCTCGCATCTCGTCGTCCAGGTGCTAAAGCGGACGGTGGCCCGCGCCCGGCCGTGCGACGCCGACGGACACGCCATCGCCCTCATCGACCTGCCCGATCCGTTCTCCTTCCCATCCGGCCACGCCGCGGCCTCCTTCGCCGTGGCGGCGGTCGTCGGGGTGGCGCACCCGGTGGCGGCCCCGCCGCTCCTCGCGCTGGCCACCCTCGTCGCCGCGAGCCGCGTACGCCTCCGCGTGCATCGGCCCGTGGACGTGGTCGCCGGCGCGCTGCTGGGCCTGACCGGCGCCGCCGCCGCCGCCCGTTTGATCCTCTGACGGCCGCAAGGCCTTACCAATCCACAACTTCTCCCCACGGCGTGGAGAAGCGACGCCCCCGTTACACAGCCGCGGCCTCCACGTCACCGAGCCGTGACACGGGCGGGCTTTCGTTACGGAGCCTGCGGCAGGCCGCGCGGGCGACCTCGAACCGTGCACGAGGCGACAGGCTCCAGATGGCATTCCGAACCCCCGACGACACGAGCGCGCCGGCCGTCCCCGCGCCGCGCCTCGCTCACCAGGCCGGAGAAAACCCGGCGCCGGACGCACGGCCGGTGTCCGGGCTCCCTGGTAGCGGAGGCCCGCACGGATCCGCTATCAGGCCTCGATCCCCGTTACCCATCCGTCACACTCGCACCCGCGTTCCGTTACGGAGGCCGTCGATGCTACTTCCCAGCAGGACACCCCAACACCCCGCGCCCCAGGAGAAGCGTCCCATGCGGACCGTCGCACGAGTAATCACCCGTACCCTTCCCGTCGCCGCCGTGGTCCTCGCGCTGGCCGCGACGGCTCGCCCCGCGGCGGCCCAGACGACCGTGAGCGGGGTGGTCTACGCGCAGTGGATGTACACGATGTCGAACGACACCCTGAAGGCGGACTCCAACATCACGCACATCAACAACTTCGACATCTCGCGGGCCTACGTGAACGTCAACGGCTCGTTCGCGGGTGGCGTGAAGGGCCGTGTCACGGGCGACATCTACCGCGGTACCGACGGCTCGCTGCTCTACCGCCTCAAGTACGCGTTCCTCTCGTGGACGCCCGAGCACAGCCCCCTGACGTTCCGGTTCGGCCAGACGTTCACGCCGTGGGTGGACTGGGAAGAGGCGCTGTACGGCTACCGGATGCAGGGCACGACGCCGATAGAGCGCGCCGGCTACCTCACCAGCTCCGACTTCGGCGCCGCGGTGGACGGCAACTTCAACCACGACCAGCTCAACTTCCAGGCCGGGATCTACGGCGGCGAGAAGTACGCCGGCGCCCTCGGCGACCAGCGCAAGGACGTGATGGCCCGCGTGTCCTACCGTCTCCTGGCGACGAACGACGGCAGCCGCGTCGGCGGCCTGCGGGTGACCGGCTACGCGCAGCTCGGCGCCCCCACCACCGGTGGTGAGCGCAACCGCTACATGGGGATGGTCTCGTACCGCACCAACGACATCACCCTCGCGGCCGAGTATGCCTCGACCCTCGACTCCACCACCGGCGGCCCTTCGGCCACCGGCGGCGGCTCGGCGGTGACGATGTCGCACGAGAAGAAGGGCACGCTCCTCAGCGTCTACGGCGTCTTCCACATCCCGAGCAGCCGCTACTCGCTCCTCGGCCGCGTCGACGTGCTGAACACCAACACCGCCGACACGACCGATCAGAGCAAGTCCACCCGGATCATCGCCGGCGTGGCGTACCAGCTCTCGCCGAACCTGCGGCTGCTCGCCGACGTCGACCTGCTCAGCTTCAAGAGCGGCTACGTCGTGAACGCGGGCAACTACGCCGGCTACGTGAACCGCAGCCTCGCCTACTTCCAGGCCCAGTACTCGTACTAAGGAGAATCGAACGATGCGTCGTATCCACACCCTGGTGCTGGCGGCGGCCGCCGCGCTGGCCGCGGCCGGCCCGCTGGCCGCACAGAACATCCGGATCACGGGCGCGGGCGCCACGTTCCCGTACCCGATCTACTCCAAGTGGGTCCTCGAGTACACGTCGCTGCACAACAACATCCAGATCAACTACGCTGCCATCGGCTCCGGCGGCGGCATCCGCCAGTTCAGCGACCACACGGTCGCCTTCGGCGCCACCGACGGGCCGATGACCGACTCCATGATCGGCGCGGTGAACGGCAACGTCATCCACATCCCGACGGTGCTGGGCTCGGTGGTGCCGACGTACAACATCCCCGGCGTTACCCAGCAGCTGAAGTTCACCGGCGACCTCCTGGCGGGGATCTTCCTCGGCCAGATCACGAACTGGAACGACAGCCGGATCGCCGCGGTGAACCCTGGCGTCTCCCTGCCGAACCAGGACATCGTGGTGGTGCACCGCTCCGACGGCTCCGGAACCACTTACATCTGGACCGACTACCTTTCGAAGGTGAACTCGGAGTGGTCGCGCCGCGTCGGCAAGGCGACGTCGGTGAACTGGCCCGTGGGCCTGGGCGGCCAGGGGAACCCGGGGGTCGCGGCGACGGTGAGCCGCACGCCCGGGGCGATCGGCTACGTCGAGCTGATCTACGCCATCCAGAACCGCATCCCGTACGGCACCGTGCGGAACCGGTCGGGCAACTTCATCCAGGCGTCCCTGGCGAGCACGACCGCCGCGGCCGCCGGGGCGATGGCCAGCATCGGCGCGGACACCGACTTCCGGATCTCGATCACCGATCCGGACGGCGCGGACGCGTATCCGATCGCGTCGTTCACGTGGCTGCTCCTGCCGAAGCAGATGTCCGACCCGGTCACCGCGCGCCCCCTCCTCGAGTTCGTCTGGTGGGCGACGCACGACGGCCAGCGCTTCACCGAGGCGCTGGACTACGCCTCGCTCCCGGCGCCGGTCGTCCGGCTCATCGAGGCGCGCCTCAAGTCCATCACCCTGAACGGCACGCCGGTGCTCCCCGCCAACTACGGCGGGCGCGGCCGGTAGCGTAGTGACGGCCCTCGCACCGGAACAACCCGCCGTGCGCGCTCCGCGCCTCTCGAGCGCGGAGCGCTGGCGGGACTTGAGGATCGTCAGTCGGGGCGACGCGGTCTACCGCGTCGCCCTGCTGGCCCTGGCGCTGGTCCTTCCGCTGCTCCTCCTCGCCATCGTCGGCGGCCTGGTGGTCGGCGCCTGGCCCGCGATCAAGCAGTTCCAGTTCGGTTTCCTCACCCGGAGCGTCTGGGACCCGGTCGCCGGCCAGTTCGGCGCCCTGCCCTTGATCTTCGGCACGCTGTACTCGTCTCTGCTGGCGATGCTGATCGCGGTGCCGCTCGCCTTGGGCGCGGCGATCTTCCTCACGGAGTTCGCGCCCCGCTGGATGCGCGGCCCCGTCGGCACCCTCATCGAGCTCCTCGCCGGCGTGCCGAGCGTCATCTACGGGCTGTGGGGCCTGTTCGTGCTCATCCCGCTGCAGCGGGACATCATCTGGCCGATCGTGAAGCCCGCGCTCCGCTGGCTGCCGTTCTTCAGCGGCCCCTTCTACGGACCCTCGGTCCTCGCGGGCGGGACGATCCTCGCGATCATGGTCCTGCCTTACGTGGCCGCGGTGTCGCGGGAGGTGCTGCGGGCGGTCCCGCCCGCACAGCGCGAGGCCGCCCTCGCCCTCGGCGCGACCCGCTGGGAGGCGGTGTGGACCGTGATCCTCCCCTACGGGCGCGCCGGCATCTTCGGCGCCGTCGTGCTGGGGCTCGGCCGGGCGCTGGGCGAGACGATGGCGGTGACGATGCTGATCGGGAACCGCCACGAGATCTCGCTCTCCCTCGTCCAGCCGGGCTACACGATCGCGGCCGCGGTCGCCAACGAGTTCGCCGAGGCGGTGTCGAGCATGCACCTTTCCGCCCTGGTCTACTGCGGTCTGGTGCTGTTCGTGATCACGGTGATCGTGAACGCCGCCGCGCGCTGGCTGATCTGGCGCGTGGCCCGGGGCTCCGCGGCCGGAAGCGCGGCCGTCTGATGGCCCTCTCCCCGCGCAACCGGAAGATCGTGGGTGCGGCCATGACCGGCGCGACCTACAGCGCCGCGACCATGGCGATCGTCCCGCTCGTGGCCATCCTGGTGATGCTCGTCGTGCGAGGGGCGGGCTCGCTGGACTGGAACTTCTTCACAAGGTCGGCGGTCCCCGTCGGCGAGGCCGGCGGAGGCTTCGCGAACGCCATCGTCGGGACGCTCCTGATCGTCGGGGTGGCGGCCGCCATCGGCATCCCGATCGGCGTCGGGGCCGGCATCTACCTGGCGGAATTCGGCGGGGGCAGGGTCGGGTGGGTGGTGCGCTTCGTTGCGGACACGCTGAACGGCATCCCTTCGATCCTCATCGGCGTCTTCGCCTGGACCCTCGTGGTCCGGCCCACGGGTCGGTTCAGCGCCCTCGCGGGCAGCGCGGCGCTCGCCTGCATCCTGGTGCCCATCGTGGCGCGCACGACGGAGGAGATGGTGCGTCTGGTGCCGAACTCGCTGCGCGAGGCGGCCCTGGCCCTCGGCTACCCGAGGTGGCGCACCTCGCTCACCGTGGTCGCCCGGACGGCACGCGCCGGCATCATCACCGGGTGCCTGGTGGCGATCTCCCGGGTGGCCGGCGAGACGGCGCCGCTGCTCTTCACGGCGCTCGGCAGCCAGTACTTCTCGACCAACCTCCTCCACCCGGTCGCCGCGCTGCCCCTCCAGGTCTACCTCTATGCGACCGGCCCGTACGAGGAGTGGCATCGGCAGGCGTGGGCCGGGGCGCTCGTCCTCATCCTCCTAGTGCTCCTGCTCGGTGTCCTCGCCAGGCTGGTGACCCGCTCCCGACACCAACGTGCCTGACCATGCCGCCATCGCCCCGGCCGTGACCGCGCCATCCCCCGTGCCCTCCCGGACACCGTCGGCGCCCGCGCCCACGACGGCGCCCGCCGTGAACCCGGTCCCGCGGCTCGCCGTGGAGCGTCTCACGGCGTGGTACGACGACACCGCCGGCGTCCGCGACGTGAGCCTGGCGTTCGAGGCGAACCGCGTCACCGCTCTCATCGGTCCGTCCGGGTGCGGGAAGTCCACGCTGCTCCGGTGCCTCAACCGGATGCACGAGCTGGTCCCCGGCACCAGAGTCGAGGGCCGGGTCCTCCTCGACGGCCACGACATCTACGCTCCGGACGTCAGCCCCATCGCCGTGCGCCGCACGGTCGGGATGGTGTTCCAGAAGCCGACCCCGTTCCCCACGATGTCCATCGCGGAGAACGTGGCGGCGGGGCTCAAGGTCGGGCCGCCGACCTCCCGCAGCGAGCGCGACGGCATCGTCGAGCGGGCGCTGCGCCGCGCCGCGCTCTGGGACGAGGTGAAGGACCGCCTGGACGACTCCCCGCTGGCGCTCTCGGGAGGCCAGCAGCAGCGGCTCTGCGTGGCCCGCACCATCGCCCCGGAGCCGGAGGTCATCCTGCTCGACGAGCCCACGGCGTCGCTCGATCCCCTCGGCGCCTCGCGCATCGAAGAGCTGGTGACCGATCTGAAGCGCGAGTTCACCGTCGTCATCGTGACGCACAATCTCCAGCAGGCCGCCCGGGTCTCTGACACCACCTCCTTCTTCTACCTGGGCGCCCTGATCGAGGTGGGGCCGACGACGCAGGTCTTCACGGCACCGACCCAGCCACAGACCGAAGCCTACGTCACGGGCCGGTTCGGATGAGCGCGCCGCCCACCGCGCGGGCAACCGTCAGACACGGCGGCGCGCTCCGCGCCGACCGGTATTCGTTCTGGTACGGCAAGAACCAGGCGCTCTTCGACATCACCCTCGACGTGGCGCCGACGGCCGTCACCGCCCTCATCGGTCCCTCGGGGTGCGGCAAGTCCACCTTCCTGCGGTCCCTGAACCGGCTCCAGGAGCTCCTCCCCGACACGAGGCACCGCGGCGACCTGTTGCTCGACGGCGGGTCGATCTTCGCGCCGGGCGTGGACCCCGTGACGCTGCGCCGCCGGGTGGGCATGGTCTTCCAGAAGCCCAACCCCTTCCCGAAGAGCGTCTTCGACAACGTCGCCTACGGCCCGAGAGTCGGCGGGACCGCGCCGGAGCAGGAGCTGCCAGCCGTTGTCGAGGGCGCCCTGCGGCGCGCCGCGCTGTGGGACGAGGTGAAGGACCGCCTCGACACCCCGGGGACGTCCCTCTCCGGCGGCCAGCAGCAGCGGCTCTGCATCGCCCGGGCGCTCGCCAACGAGCCCGACATCCTGCTGATGGACGAGCCCTGCTCGGCGCTCGATCCCATCGCCACGCAGCGCATCGAAGAGCTCATCGTGGAGCTCAAGCGCGACTACACCATCGTCATCGTCACCCATAACATGCAGCAGGCCGCCCGCGTCTCGGACGTCACGGGGTTCTTCTACCTCGGCCAGTTGGTGGAGTTCGGCAACACGCAGCAGATCTTCACCAGTCCCCGCGACCCCCGTACCGAGGCGTACATCACCGGGAGATTCGGATGAGCGAGCCCCAGCGCCACTTCCATGAGGAGCTCTCGCACCTCAAGCAGCGCCTCCTCGCGGTCTCGAGCGAGGCCGAGGACGCCGTGGGCCACGCGGTGGATTCGCTGCTGCGGCGCGACGCCGTCGAGGCCCAGGCGGTCATCCGCGGCGACCACGCCATCGACGTCCTCGAATCGAGCATCGAGGAGCAGGGCTTCCAGCTGATCGCGCTCCACCAGCCGATGGCGAAGGATCTACGACTGATTTTCTCGGCTATCCGGATCGTGAACGATCTGGAACGCGTGGGGGACCACGCCGTGAACATCGCCCAGTCGGCGGAGCGGCTGATGGAGTACCCCCACATCGTGCCCGAGCCGGAGATCGTGGAGATGGCGCGGCTGGCGCGGCAGATGCTGGCCGATTCCCTGTCGGCGTTCGTTCGGGGGGACTCCCCCCTCGCCCGCGAGGTCTGCCGGCGCGACGACGCCGTGGACGCGCTCAACGACTCGGTCTACCGCATCCTCCTCACCCACATGATGGAGGACCACCGCCTCATCGGGGCCGGGATGGAACTCCTGCTGGTGAGCCGGAACCTCGAGCGGGTGGCCGACCTAGCCACCAACGTCGCGGAAGACGTAGTATTCCTGGTCGAAGGCAAGACCATCAAGCACCACGCCGAGGACGGACGCCCCGAGTAGCGCGGGGCTCCTTGAGGTCCCCATGGCCCCGCTGTACGAACCGCACCCCTACCCCGGCCGCCTCATTGTGGTCGAGGGGATTGACGGCTCGGGGAAGTCCACCCAGCTCGCGCTCCTCCAGACATATCTGGTCTCGGAGGGGTACGACGTGTCGTTCACGGAGTGGAACTCCAGCCCGGTGGTGAAGGACACGACCAGGCGGGGCAAGAAGAAGAACCTGTTCTCGCCGACGACCTTCTCCCTCATCCACGCCACCGACTTCGCCGACCGGCACGAGCGGTCGATCCTGCCGCCGCTGCGGGCCGGGTTCATCGTGCTGGCGGACCGCTGGGCGTACACGGCCTTCGCGCGCGACGCGGCGCGGGGGAACGACCGGGCGTGGCTGCGGAACCTGTACGAGTTCGCGACGCGGCCCGACCTGGCGCTCTACTTCAAGGTGGACATCGACACGGCGGTGGCGCGCATCACCGGCGGGCGGATCGCGCTCAAGTACCACGAGGCGGGGATGGACCTGGGCCTCTCCCAGGACCCGATCACCAGCTTCCGGCTGTTCCAGACGCAGGTGCTGGCGGAGTACGACCAGGCGGCGGCGGAGTTCGGCCTCACGGTGACGGACGGGTCGCGCTCGATCGTCGAGCAGCAGCGGGAGGTCCGCCGGCTGGTGAAGCCGCTGCTCAAGGGGCTGCGGCGGGCCTCCAGCGCCCGGCCGCGGCCGGTGGGGGTCTGACGTGGACGCGCGCTTCTATGGGGCGGGCCTCGCCAAGCTGGAGGTGCACGACCTCACCGGGCCGCTGATCGTCATCGAGGGCGCCGACGGGGTGGGGCGCTCGACCCACATGGAGCTGCTGCAGGGGTGGCTGGAGGGGCACGGCCTCGCGGTGCTGTCGACCGGGCTGGTGCGCTCGGCCCTGACGCGGCGGGGCATCCTCACGGCGAAGGAGGGCCACTCCTTCGACCGCACGACGATGGCGCTCTTCTACGCCACCGACCTCGCCGACCGCATCGAGCACGAGATCATCCCGGGGATGCGCTCCGGGTTCGTGGTGCTGGCCGACCGGTACATCTACACCACCATGGCGCGGGGCGCCGCGCGCGGGCTGAGCCGCGACTGGCTCGCCAAGCTGTACGGCTTCGCGCTGATCCCCGGCAAGGTGTTCTTCCTCCGCACTGATCCCGACGAGCTGATCCGGCGCACGCTGCGGCGCGGCGGGGAGCTGGACTACTGGGAGTCGGGCCGCGACACGGGCCTGGCGCCCGACCTCTACTCCTCGTTCCGCGCCTACCAGTCGCTGATCCTCCAGGAGTTCGACCGGATGGCGGAGGCGTACGGCTTCGCGACGATCGACGCCTCGCGTTCGGTCGAGGAGGTCCAGGCGGAGCTGCGGCGCGGCGTGGCGGAGTTCCTCGACCCGACCCTCCTGGCGCCCGCGAGCGATGGCAGTGGCTGAGCGGTTCGCCGCGATCGACGTCGGCTCGAACTCGGTCCGCTGCCTCATCGCCGAGCAAGGCGACGACGGGCACCTTACCGTCGTCGACGACCTCAAGGACCAGCCCCGTCTCGCCCGCGGCCTCTCGTCGACCGGCATACTGGCCTCGGGGTCGATGGACCGTGCCGTCGAGGCCATCGGCCGGATGCTCCAGGCCGCCGAACGGCGCGGGGCGACCCGCATCGCCCTCGTCGCCACCTCCGCGGTCCGCGACGCCGCGAACGGCGCCGAGTTCGCCGAGCGGATCAAGCGCGAACTGGGCGTACCGCTCGAGGTGATCAACGGGGAGACCGAGGCGCGCCTCGCCTTCCTCTCCGTCCGCGAGCACTTCGCCGTGGTCCGCGGCCGAGCCGTCGTGATGGACATCGGCGGCGGGAGCCTTGAGCTGGTGCTCGCAGCCTCGGGGCTGGTGGACAAGGCGGTGTCGCTTCCCTTCGGGGCGGTCCGCCTGACCGAGCAGTACCTCTCCGACGCCGCGCGGCCGGAGGCGGGCCTGCGTCGGCTGCGGAGCGCCGTCCGCCAGCGGCTGCGCACCGCGGTCCCCGCTCCGGAGTGGTCTGGCGCGAAGCTCTTCGGCTCGGGCGGCACCTTCACCAACGCCGCGCGCATCCTGGCGGCCCGGGAGCGTGGGAAGGTACCTCCCGCCATCCACGGCGCGACGGTCACGCTCGGGGAGCTGCAGCGGGTGCTGGAGTGGCTCGCGCGGATGACGGTCGAGGAGCGCCGCGAGGTGCCGGGCCTCAACCCCGAGCGCGCGGACATCATCCCCGCCGGCCTCGCCGTGGCCGCCGAGGTGATGGAGCACTTCGCCGCCCAGCAGCTGACGGCCTCGGCGTTCGGGCTGCGGGAGGGGATCCTCCTGCACCTCGCGCGCCCACAACCGGCCGGCGAGGAGGGACCGGCGCGCCTGCGGGCCCTGCGCCGCTTCGTCGACCGCTGTCGCACCGACCGGCGCCACGTGGAGCAGGTGCTCCGCCTGTCGCGCCGGCTCTTCGACGTGCTCGGCAAGCACCTCGGCTGCGCCAAGGGAGACTGGGAGGTGCTCGAAGCGGCCGCGCTGCTGCACGACGTCGGTGCCCTCGTCTCGTACAAGGCGCACCACAAGCACAGCTACCATCTCATCCTCCACGCCGAAGCGCTCCCGCTCGACCCCGTGCAGCGGCTGCTCGTGGCCGTCGTCAGCCGCTACCATCGGCGCTCGCCGCCCAGCAAGAAGCACCCCGAGTTCGCGGCGCTCAAGCCGGAGGAGCGGGTCCGCGTCCGGCGCCTGGCGGCCATCCTCCGGGTGGCCGACGGCCTCGACCGCGGGCACGTCTCCGCCGTCGAGTCGGTCCGGGTGCGGATGTTGCCCGGCCGCGCGTTCCTCGACGTGACGCCGCGACTCGTCAGCACCGATCTCAAGCTCGAGCTGTGGGGCGCACGCCGGAAGGCCGATCTGCTGGAGAAGCTGCTCAAGCGCCACGTGGTGGTTCGGGCGCCCACGCTCGCGCCTCGCCCGCCGAAGGCCCGGAAGCCGGAGTAGCACAGGCGCTTCCGGGCGGTCACCGGCGGCGACCGCGCGGAGCCGCACGCCTCGCTCAAGAGGTCACATGCTCACGCTCATCCCTGCCGGCTGGTTCTCGTGGAGCTACCGCGTCCTCCGTGACGGCGCGGACCTCACCCGGATCGCTCGGCCGTGGTTCCGCGAGCAGGGGAGCTTCGTGCTGGAGGGGGTACGCTACGAAGTCCGCCGCACCGGCTGGCTCTGCGGCATCTTCGCGCTGGAGCGCGACGGCGTCCTGCTCGCCGAAGCGACCAAGCCGAGCGTCTTCCGGCGCGCCTTCGAGATCAGCGTGCGCGATGACCGCCTCGACCTGCGCGCCGCTTCGCCGTTCGGGCGCACGTTCGGCCTCTGGCGTGGCTCGGAGCCGCTCGGAACGGTCCGTCCGGTCTCCGTATGGGGGCGGACGGCCACCGCCGACTTCGCCGCGGGCGTGGCCCCGGAAGTCCAGCTGTTCGTCGTCTTCCTGGTGCTGGTTCTCTGGAAGCGCGCGGCGGATGCTGCGGCGGCCGGTTCGTGATTCGGCCGCTGTCACAGACCTGGCACGCGGACCGGAGGAGATGAGTCGCGAGAGCATCGACCCCGAGTCCCCCCGACAGCCCTCGCGCAACGTGAGCCCGCCTCCGACCTGCACCCCGTCGCGCGCCATCGTGCTCAGGCGAACGCCCCCGCCGACCGGCTCGGCGCCGGTGGCGCACGGCGGCCTGACGGACCGGTGCCGACTCTTGGCGTGAGGCTGGTGGTGGGGCTGCTCGCCCTCGCGGCGTTGTTTCGAGTGACGTCGCCAGGCCATGGGGCATGAACGTGCGCACCGGGTTGGGGGTGCTGGCCGTCACCGGCATCGTCCTGGCGGGCCGCACCCGTCGTCCGGCCGGCACGCAGACGGGCCCGACCGCGGCGGTCGCTGCAGGACGCGGCAGGTCCGCCCGCACTCCCGGCGCCGACCGCGCCACCCAGGGTCAGGGGCTTTCTCCGATTCGGTCCTCGCCGTACGCTGCGCCGCGCATCCGGACGATATCAACTCGGTGACGCCCGACGAGCCGCGCCCGACGCGGTGCGCCTACGGCGGCACCTACACGACCTGGGATGGCGTGAGGGAATGGCGCTTCGGAGACTGGTGCGAGGTCAGCGGCCTGGTCGACGTCGAGTCCGCGACGGCGCAGTCGACGCTTCGCGAACGCCACAGCGTCACCTCCAAGGTGGCTGTTCGACGCGAACGACCAGCCGATCAGCCCCCAGCCATTGCCCCGCACCCTCGGTCTCGACCGGTTCGGCGACGACCCGTACCGCGGGGCGATGTACTTCGCCCGCGACGTCGGCTACGCGCAGGCGGCCGGGAACGCCATCTTCCACGAATTCCGGCTCGGCCGCTGGCTGCGGGAGCAGACCGCGGACTCGCTCAGCCTCGCCACCCACGACCTCACCGACTTCACCTCGTACCTGACCCTCGTCCGGGCGATCTCGCACGCGATCGTCTCGCTCCCCGATGGCTACGTCATGGCCGACGGCTGGACCGCGTTCGACCTGGGCAAGCTGCCGCACTTCGCGACGGGCGAGTGCAACGAGCTCGGCGTGCCCTTCGTCCTGTCGCTCCCGACCAGGAAGCCGGGGAAGCTGGGATACGCGCTGCAGTACAAGAACAGTCTGATGCCGGCCGCGGCCCACTAGCGTCCCGGCCGGATGCGCGACGCCCCGCCCGAGCGGCTGCTCGAGCGGGGCGTCGGCCGCTGCGGCGTCGTGCCCCCGGCGAACCCGCCGACGTCACCGGGCTTTCGTGACGCGGGCGTCACCGATCGGTGACGCCCGCACCCTAGGTTCTGGGCGGACTCGTCGCACGGAACCGGGGGATCGGATGCACTCCACCGCGCAGAAGCTGGTCTTCGCGGGCACGAGCCGCCTGACGCAGCTCTTCCCGAGGGCCGGGGCACGCCTCCTCGACGCCTCGTTGCGGCCCGTCCTGGGGAGCCGCGCCCTGACGGCAAGGTTCACCCGCCGGAACCGCGCGATCATGCGGCGGGTCAAGACGTTCACGCGCTTCCTCGTGATCCCGGACATCCACATCGGCGACGCGGTGCTCACCCAGCCGGCCCTCGCCGGCGTGCGCGACTTCTTCCCGGATGCGGAGATCGACTACGTCGTCAGCGCGGCGGCGGCCCCGCTGATCGGGGGGAATCCCGATGCGACCCGGGTGCTCCCCCTCTTCTCCGGCGGTACCTTCCCCTCGCTGACGGACGTGGCGGCACTCCGGGAGTTGATTCGCGAGGGGCGCTACGACCTGTGTCTCAGCTTCAGCTCCCTCCTGGAGCCCGAGGAGCAGGCCGGTCCCGCCCAGCCGCTGATCAGCGTGATGAGCCACGCGGCCACGATCGTCCGCAACGAGAGCGACCGCGCGCAGATCAACCACTTCAGCTACCAGCACTACCGGTTCGTCCGGAGCGTTCTCTCGATGGTGGCGCGGCCGGTCCGCGAGGAGCACTACCGCGGAGCGCGCACGACCCTGTCCGACGAGGCCGTCGAGGCCGCACGCCACTTCGCGGCGCAGGCGCGCCTCGTGCCGGGGGCTCCGGTGATCATGGTCAACCCCGACGGCGCCAGCCCGTTCACGAGGATGCCGTTCGAGGGCCTGCACGCGCTGCTGCGGCGGATCGCCAGGGACACGCCGCCCGAGGCCACCATCCTGCTGGGGGCGGGCCATACCGACGAGGGCATCGGGCAGCGCCTGGTCGACGCGCTGCCCGCGGCCCGGCGCGCCAAGATCCGCATCATCCCGCGCCGTCTCCCCCTCGCCGCGTACGCCGCGCTCCTCGATCTCGCCGACGTCTTCGTCACCGGGGACACCGGCCCGCTGCATCTGGCCGCGGCACGCCGGTACTCGCGATCCGGCTCGCACCAGTTCCGGAACCGGACCGCCGTCGTGTCGTTCTTCGGCGCCACGCTGCCCCGCATGTCGGGGTACGATTCGGCGCAGCCGGGCTACCTGCCGGCGAACCAGGACGCGCCCTCCTGGTGCTTCCACGCGCCGAGCCGCTGCCACAACGTCACGTGTCTCAACAAGCTCTACAAGACGTGCCCTGTGGTCAGGTGCTTCGATCGTCTCGACGTCGAGGAACTGGCGGGCGTGGTCGTGTCACAGGTGGCGGAAGCCGCCGCCCCCGCGGCCGCTCCCCGGCACCGGTCCGTCCCCGAACTCACGCCGGCCTAGGCGCGCGCCGGGGGCTGCGATGAACGGCCTCCTCCTGTTCCTGCTGGCCTGGGGGCTCGGCTTCGTCGCCGCGATCCCGGTCGGGCCGTCCCAGATCGAGATGGCGAAGCGCGCCATCGCCGGCCACGGCGTGGCGGCGGGGACGGTCGTCGCCGGGTCCGTCACCTCCGACGTCGTGTACGGGATCGTCGCGCTCTTCGGGATCGCGCCCGTCCTGGAGACGCCGTGGGTCCGGGCGTCCTTCAACGCCGTGGGTGTGGTCGTGCTGTGGGTCCTGGGCTTCGTGACGCTCCGGGCGAGCCGGAAGCCCCACGACCTCGTCCTCGAGGGTCCGGCGTTCGGCAGCATCCGCTGGGCATGGGTGACGGGGTTCACCCTGGCGGCCACGAATCCGCCGATGATCCTGAGTTGGCTGCTGGGCGTCGCGCTGGCGCAGCGGCTCGGGCTGGCGTCGCCGTTCACCACCGGCGCCAAGGTCCTCTTCCTCGGGGGGGCCGCCCTGGGTCTGGGATGCTACCTCGGCGCCCTGGGACTCGTCCTCCACCGCGTCAAGCACTTCATCCCGCGAACGGCCATCGCACGGGTCTACTTCTGGCTGGGCCTCGCCCTCTTCGCGCTCTCGCTCATCTTCGCCTACGGGACGATCCGGTACCTCCGGACGGGAGCGTGAGCGCACGCCTCCGATCGGGCCGCGGCGGCCCGGTGACAGGCGAAGGCCCCGCGATCGCGGGGCCTTCGCCGTTGCCGTCGGCCGCCCTGTCGACGCCGCGTCAGGCGGCCTCCGGCTCCGTGGGCGGCAGCACCCGCACGCGCGGGCGCGTCAGGCGGGTCGGGCGCGCGGCGCGCAACCGCAGCAGGACCGGCTCGAGCCCCGCCTGCACGGATACACCGAGCACGAGACCCGCCAGCGAGTCCAGCACGAAGTGGTTCTGGGTATAGACCGTCGCCGGGACGACCCCGGCCGCCACGACCGCGGCGACCCACGCGGCGGGCCGCGGCAGGTGGCGCCACGCGATCCACGCCAGGCCGATCACGCCGGTGACGTGCGAGCTCGGGAAGCCGGTGCCCGCCGCGTCCCCCGAGGCGCGCAGCACGTCGTTCAGCGTGCGGAAGAAGCCGTGGGCGTTCTCGCCCACGAAGCGCGGGTACAGGTACATCGGGCCCGCCGTCGGGGCGGCCGCGAATATCACGAAGCTCACGACGTACGCGAGCGACAGCCGGAGGACCACGTCGGCCGTGTCCTCGCGGTCGCGCGCGCGCAGGAAGGCCCAGATCGGCACCCCGATCATCAGGAGGTAGTAGGAGAAGTAGAGACCCTCCATGGCCTCCGAGAAGCCGACGCCGTGCATCGCCGGCTGCCACGCCTGGGCGAGGGAGCCGTGGAACAGGAGCTGCTCGACCGCCGCCAGCACCGTGTCGTTGGCCCGGCTCCCCACCAGCACCGCATGGATGTCCAACTCGCTCCAGAACGCGGCGAGCCAGGCGAGGGGGTAGCCTTCGCGCACCAGCGCGCCGAAGCGCGACAGCGGCCGCCGCGCTTCCGCGAGGAGCAGCGGCACGGCGAGACCGGCCACGTGCGGGGCGAGCAGCCAGCGCGCGGCCGGCTCGGTCGCGGCCAGCGGCAGCCACACCGCGATCATGACGACGTTGTACAGCGCCATCAGCCAGTCGACGGGGAGCAGCGGCACGGGACCCTTCGCGTTGGGGGCGCGGCCAAGATGCGCGGCGCGCGTCGCATCCCGGTCGTCCGCGCGTCAAGGTCGCGTCACGAAACGGCCGCAACGCCGTCGCGGCGGATGCTCGGCGCCGGCGCCGTCTCGGACGGTTCGCCAAAGCCCGAACGACGGAACGCGTACGCCTGCTGGATCGCGTAGTCCACCGGAAACCGCTCCGGGTACCGCACGTAGCGGAGCCCGAATCGCTGCGCCTTGCGGAGGCGGGGGTCGGGGAAGTAGGCGGTGCGGAAGAGCCAGTCCCAGACCGCCAGCTTGGTGGAGAAGTTGCGTCCGTACGCCTCGGGCTGGTCGGCGTGATGCCAGCGGTGCATCTCCGGCCCGTTGATGAGGTACTGCAGCACTCCGAGCCGGACGTCGAGGTTCGAGTGGATGAACATCCCCCAGACCGCGCTGATCGTCCCCTTCAGAACCGCGACGTCCGGGGCCGCACCGAGGAGGAGGATCGGCGCGAACTCCACGGACTGGTTGACGAGAATCTCGAGCGCGTGGGATCGGACGCCGGAAAGCCAGTCCACCTGCGGCACCGAGTGATGGGCTTCGTGGATCCGCCACAACAGACGGCAGCGGTGCTGGAGACGGTGGAAGAGGTAGATGTACAGGTCGTGCGTGACAAGGAAGAAGACCAGCTGCCAGCCCGCCGGCCAGGCGGAGACCAGGTGGAGGCGCGAGAGACCGGTGCCATGGTCGATCGCGCCGATGAGCCGGCCGATCACGATGCCGAGCGCGTAGGACTGCACGAACCCGTACAGGACGAGGTCGATCCAGAAACCGGTCCGCAAGACCCGCTGCTCCGGGTTGTACGGCCAGCGTCGCTCGAGGGCGGGGAGCAGGCCGCCGGCGATCGCCACGGCGGCCGCGCTCCACGCCTCGACCCGGCTCACCCGTTCGCGACGGCGACGGGTACGGGGGCGCTCTCCGGCGTCCTGCGCAGCCGCTTGCGGGCCCCCATCTCACTCGCGTACACCCGCTTGACACCGTCACCCAGGGCCGTCTCGATGTTCCGCAGGTCCCGCACGAGGCGCACCAGTCCGACGATCTCCACCGACGCGGCCTGGTCGGAGCCCCACATGCTGCGGTCGAGCGTGATGTGGCGCTCGACGAATGCGGCCCCGAGGGCGACGGCCGCATAGGTCGTCGCGAGCCCCGTCTCGTGCCCGGAGTAGCCGACCGGCACGCCACCGAAGCGGTCCCGCAGGGTCGGGATCATCCGCAGGTTCAGCTCCCCGGGCTGGCACGGGTAGGTAGAGGTCGCGTGCGCCAGGAGCAGATCGGCGTCCCCGACCGCCTCGACCGCCGCGTCAATCTCCTCCATGGTCGACATCCCGGTGGATAGGATGAGCGGCCTGCCTGTCGCGCGCATTGCCCGGAGGAGTTCATGGTCGGTGAGAGCGGCGGAGGGCGCCTTGATGAAGGGCGGATCGAAGGCCGTGAGGAAGTCGACCGAGGGCGCATCCCAGCACGAGGCGGTCCACGCGATGTCACGGCTCTGGCAGTAGCGCGCCAGCTCCGCGTATTGGGCGAAGTTGAACTCCACACGCTTGCGGTACTCCAGGTAGGGCAGCCGGCCCCAGGGGGTGTCGCGCTCCTGATCCCGCTGCTCGGGCGGAACGCATAGATCCGGGGTCCGCTTCTGGAACTTGACACAGTCACAGCCGGCGGCCACAGCGCCGTCGATGAGCCGCTTGGCGATCTCGACGGACCCGTTGTGGTTGATCCCGATCTCGGCGATGACGTACACGGGCGCCCCGTCGCCGACGGCGCGGCCGGCGATGTTCCGGATGCGGGCGCGGGGGCCGGGCAGGATCCGCATGACCGTGTCTCCGTGCGGGGGGGAACCGGTGTGCGGCCGGGGGGATCGCCGCGCCGCGAGGATCAGTTCGGCGAGGTCGCGGAACGCCCCGTGGCCGCCGCGTCGGTCGGTCACGACGTCCACACACGCAAGGACCTCGGCCTCCGCGTCCGCCGGTGCGGCCGACAGGCCGACGGCCCGGAGCGCGTCGAGGTCGTTCACGTCGTCACCGATGTAGGCCACCTCCTCGAGCGACAGCCCCCGTCGCGCGGCGATCGCGGCGATCGCGGCCCGCTTGTCCGTGACGCGGCAGTGCACCTCGTCCAGGCCCAGCTTCCGCGCACGGGCCTCCACGATCGGCGAGGCCTCGCGGCTCACGAGCCCCACGACGAGGTCGCCGGCCCCGCGCAGCCGCTCGACCCCCATGCCGTCGCGACGCGAGAAGCGGAGCAACTCCTCTCCGCGGGAGGAGCAGTAGACCGCGCCGTCGGTCAGCACGCCGTCACAGTCGGTCAGGACCATCCGGATGGCCGCCGCCTTCGCGACGGTCCGCCCCGGGTCCCGGGATTGGTGCGTGCCGGTCACCATGCCGTGAACCCTCCATCCACCACGAGCGTGCCGCCCGTCATGTAGCGCGAGGCGTCGCTGGCGAGGAACACCAGGGCCCCGCGGTAGTCGTCCGGCGCCGCCATCCGGCCGAGCGGGGTGCGGCTGCCGTACCGCTCGACGAAGTACGGCTCCTGCCCGTTCTGCACGCCGCCGGGGACGAGCGCGTTGACCCGTACGCCCTGGTGGCCCCAGTACGCCGCGAGGAACCGGGTCAGCGCGAGGATGGCCCCTTTGCTCGCCGAGTACGCGGGCGACTTGACGAACGGCGGCGAGCCGTCGGGACGCAGGTACAGGGACGGATCCGGTCCCACGATGGCATACATCGACGCGACGTTGACGATGCTCCCCTCGCCGCGCCGGGCCATCTCCGCGCCCAGCACCTGTGAGGGGAGGAACACGCCCGTGACGTTCACGTCCATGACGCGCCGCCACTCGTCGAGGGAGAAGTTCTCGAAGCGCGAGGCCACGGGGTCACGCGTCGTCCCCTCGACCTTGTCGTTGACCGCCGCGTTGTTCACCAGGACATCGAGGCGGCCGAACCGCCCGTCGAGCAGATCCCACAGCTCGGCGAGGTCCCCGGGTCGGGTGACATCGGCCGGCACCGCGAGGACTTCTCCCCGCGCTGTGGGGGACACCACCGCAGCCGCGATGTCGAGCGCGGCGCGGTCGAGGTCCACGAGGACCACGTGCGCACCGGACTCGGCGAGGGCGGTCGCGTGCTGGCGACCCAGCAGCCCGGCGGCGCCAGTGATCACCGCCACGCGGCCCGCCAGGTGGAAGCGGTCGGGCGTCGCTGGGGCGGTCCGCGGGCGGGTGTTGAAACCGCTGGTCCGACGGAAGAGGGGCTCGACCGGACGGCCCCGGAGCGACACGCGCACGCGGCCCGCGGCGACGGCGCGCTTGAGGATCGCGAGCACGTCCTCGTAGGCCGTGAGCAGGTACGCGACGTCCTCCGGCCGGTGCGAGACGCTGACCGTGTGGGTGCCGCTCCACAGCACCCCCCAGCGAATGAGCTCCTGCTGGACCAGCGACTTGAGCTCGAGGGGGTCGCCGGCGGACGAGTCGAACGTGACGAGAGAGCGGCACCCCGGCCCGACGCACCGCGTCCACTGGTCGATGCCGAGTCCGCGCGCGATGCGGTTGTAGCCGTCCCGGATCGCCGCGCCCTGGACACCGAGGTACGTCGGCACGTCCCGCATCACGATCTCGCGGAGTGTGGCCTGGGCCGCCGCGAGCGAGAGGGCTTCGCCGCCGAACGTCGTGTAGAAGAAGGCGTCGCGCTCGAAGACCGCCATCACGTCCGCCCGGCCCGCGAGCACCGAGAGGGGCATGCCGTTGGCGACCGCCTTCGAGAAGGTGGCCAGGTCGGGGGTGACGCCGAAGTGCGACTGGGCGCCGCCCGCGGCGAGCCGGAACCCCGTCCACATCTCATCGAAGACCAGGAGGCTCCCGTTCGCGGTGCAGCGCTCGCGCACCGCGGCGAGGAACCCAGAGGCGGGCTCCTCGAAGACGAGCGGCTCCAGGATGACGCACGCCACGTCGTCGCCGAGGGCCCGGTCGAGCGAGGCGAGGTCGTTGTAGCCGAAGGTGTGGGTGAGGTCCCGCGCGGCGTCGGGGATGCCCGCGGCGCGGTCGGTGGTCCCGATGTACCAGTCGTGCCAGCCGTGGTACCCGCAGCAGACGACGCGCGGGCGCCGGGTGAAGGCGCGAGCGGCCCGGACCGCCGCGCTCGCGACATCGGCACCCGTCTTGCTGAACCGCACCGACTCCGCGCACGGCACGAGCTCGCGGATAGTCTCGGCCACCTCCACCTCGAGGGGGTGCATTAGCGAGAAGGTGATGCCGGCGTCGAGCTGGCGGCGGATCGCGTCGTCCACGGCCGGGTACCCGTACCCGAGGACGAGGGGGCCCACGGCCATGCTCATGTCCAAGTACTCGTTGCCGTCCACGTCCCACACCCGCGCGCCACGGCCGCGCGCGAGGTACTTGGGTGCCACGCCGTCCACGTACTGGCCCGGCCCCTTCGCGAGGGTCTGCGTGCCGCCGGGGATAAGTCCCGACGCGCGCGCCCAGAGCCGTTCCGACTCGGTGATGTCCGGGTAGCCGCGGTTGCGGGCGACGCCGTTCGAAGGCGCGCGGAGGCGGAGGTCAGTGGGCATGGTGCTCCTCGAGCGCGGCGACGATGCGGGCCGCGAGCTGCGGCCCCAGCAGCCGTTCCGTATCGAGCACGTCGTGCAGCCGGGCGGGGCGGAACCAGCGGTCACCGAGGGAGATGGGGTGGAGCCGCGCGCGGACGCCGCGGCGCACCAGGACCTCGCTCACGATGGACGCGAGGCCGCCCGTGAGGAAATGGTCCTCCACGGTGACCAGCAGCCGCGTTCCGCGCGCCGACGCGACGATGGCTTCCTCGTCGACGGGCTTCAGCGAGCGCATGTTGACGAGTCGAGCCGAGACGCCGGTCTCCGCGAGCCGGCCGGTCGCCTCGTGCGCCTCGGTGAACAGCGCGCCGTGGACGAGGATCGCCACGTCCGTGCCCTCGCGGACGAGCTCCGCGCGGCCGATTTGGAACTCCGCGTCGTGGCGCACGACGGCCGGGCGGTCCAGGTAGCGGATGTACCACGGAGCCGCGTCCTTGAGGATGACGGGGAGGCCCAGGCACAGGTCCTCGTGGTCCGCGGGGCTGAAGACCCGCATGCCTGGGATGCCCCGCATCAGCGATACGTCCTCGAGGGCTTGGTGCGTGGGCCCGTTCGCTTCCGAGAGCACGCCCGGCACGTAGCCGACCAGCTTCACAGGCAGGTGGGCGACGCCCACGTCCGTGCGGATGAATTCGAACGGCCGCAGCGTGAGGAAGGTCGCCAGCGCGTGCGCGACCGGCACCCGTCCGCGCAACGCCAGCCCCGCACTCATCCCGATCAAGGTCTGCTCGGCGATGCCGACGTCGACGAACCGGCCGCCCAGTCGCTGCGGCAGACCCCGGATCGGCGCGCGGTTCTCCGCCGTCAGCACCACGACCCGCGGCTCGCGGTCCGCCAGATCCCCTAGAAGCGTCTCGTAGTCCATCTCAGCGCACCACGAGGGCGGGGGAAGCGAGCACGGCGTCGGTCCGGCCGTGCAACTCGTTCAGGAGTTCCTCCACCTCCGCCGCGGTGAAGTCGCAGAACCACCGGTCGGCGCGGCCCTCGATCGAGGGGAGCCCCTTGCCACGGACCGTGTGCGCGATCACCACGGACGGCCCGCCGCGGCCGAAGGGCGCCCCGTCGAACGCCGCGGCGAGGGCGTCGAAATCGTGGCCGTCCGCCGTCCGGACCGCGCAGCCGAACGTCTCGAACTTGGCCGCCAGGGGCTCAAGCGGGACCAGCCCCTCGGTGGGCATGTTGGCCTGGAGGCCGTTGCGGTCCACCACCACCAGGAGGTTCTCGAGCCCCAGGGCGTGCGCCACGAGGAGCCCTTCCCAGATCGACCCCTCGTCCAGTTCGCCGTCGCCGAGGACAACGACGACGCGGTTGGGGCCGTGCCGCATCCGCACGTCGAGCGCGATGCCCATCGCTACCGACAGGAGGTGGCCCAGGGAGCCCGAATGGAACTCCACCCCCGGGATCACGCGGTTGGGATGCCAGTAAAGGTGGTCCTGGAGCGTCAGATGGTGGCGCAGCCGGCCGGAATCGAAGAACAGGAGCTCGGCGAAGGTGGCGTAGAGCGCGGGCACGTCGTGCCCCTTCGAGAGGAGCAGGTAGTCCCGGTGGGGGTCGCCGAGCCGCGCCGCGTCGATCCGGAGGTACCGCGCGTACAGCCACACCAAGAGGTCGGCGCACGACAGCGACGCGCCGAGGAAGCAGCCGCCGTTCGTGGCCATCCGGATGACGTGTTCGCGCACCCGCAGCGCGAGGGCCTCGAGGGAGCGCCGGCTCTCGGGGCTCATCGCGACGCCTCGGGCACGAGCCACGTCGCCTCGGCC
>Ga0335070_10001322_pt1 | contig 28601 bp, 28 predicted proteins | sample Lox_Sample_13_FD_206722 | JGI IMG/M metagenome (GOLD analysis project Ga0335070, IMG submission 206722) | Soil microbial communities from Loxahatchee National Wildlife Refuge, Florida, United States - Lox_Sample_1.3 | ecosystem: Environmental > Terrestrial > Soil > Wetlands | place: USA...
CCGCGCGATGGTGCGGCCCGTGTCGCTGTTCGGCGCCTTCCGCTGGGGCGGCACCTACGTCCCGATGCTGCCGGCGCTGACCTCCCGGCCGGTTGCCGAGCGCGTGATCGTGCCCTTCTCCGATCTGCGCGCCTACGACCTGCAGCAGACGACCGACGCGCTCGTCAGCCAGCAGCGCGCGCTGCCGGGGCAGCTGCCCGCGCTGCTCGAGCTGGAGGGGGTCGGCGCGCTCGTGGCCGCGGCCGACGACGACCGCTCGCGCAGCGGCGGGCCCTCGGCCGCGGACGCGGCGCTGGTGCTGGCCCGCCAGGGCTACGGCGCGCGCCCGGCGCGCGCGTACGGCCCGCTGCTGACGGTACCGCCCGGCGAGGGGACGATCGCCGCCGCCGCGCGCCTCCCGCAGGTGCGTCGCTACACGGTCCGCACCCACGGGATCGTGCGCGTCCTGCCACAGGCGCCGCAGACGATCATCGACGGCTCGGCGCAGGCGATCGCCGACCTGGCCGCGTTCGGCGCGCTGCCGCGCACGCGCGTCCTTCGCTACGCCGCCGACCTCACCCCGGCGGCGCTGCGTGTCCAGGCGGCCCGCGGCGCCGACATCGTGATCTCCGACTCGAACCGCCGGCGCATCTTCGTCGCCGCGCGGATGCGCGCCGACACCGGCTACACGCTCGGCCCGCGCGACGGCATCTCGCAGGACGCCACGCAGCTCAACGCGTTCGCCGCGCGCGGAAACGACGCCCAGACGGTCGCGCTGCTCGGCGGCGGAGTGCGCAGCATCACGGCGCCCTACTCGCCCGGCTTCGCGCAGTTCCCCGAGCGCCGGCCGTTCGCCGCGATCGACGGCGACCCGCGCACCGCCTGGCTGGCCGACCGCGCGCTCGCCGTCAGCCGCCGCCGGCTGCAGATCGACCTCGACCGCCCGCGCGACGTGGGCCACGTCGACCTGCTGCCGTACGCGGACTCGCGCGGCACGCCGGACCGGATCTCGGTCAACGGGCGCGCGTTCGCCGTGCGCCCCGGCTGGAACCGGCTGCAGCTCGGCCTGCGCCACGTCTCGCAGCTGGTCGTCGTCATCGACCACGTGCGCCTGCCCCCCACCGGGAAGGGTGGCGCGGGCGGCATCCGCGAGCTGCGCATCCCCGGCGTGCATCCGACCGAGACGCTGCGCACCCCGGTGCTCGCCGAGACGGCCGCGCGCGGAGCCGACCTGGGCCGCACGAGCCTCACCTACCTCTTCGACCGCACGACCGGCGACGACCCGTCGCGCCCACGCGTCGTCGTCGCCGAGCGTCAGCGCGGCTACGTGCGCGATCAGGAGGACGGCGAGCTCGGCTGGCGGCGCGCGATCGACCCACCCGCAGCGCGGCGCTGGCGGGTACAGGCGCGCACGCGGATCGCGCCGCGCACGCCTGACAGCGCGATCGACGCGCTCGTCGGCGCGCGCGGGCCCGTGCGCTTCGACTCCTCCTCGCGCTTCGAGGGGCGCCCGCGCAACCGCGCATCCTCCGCGTTCGACGGGCTCGCCGCGCGCGGCTGGATCGGCGGCTGGGCCCCGGGGCGCACGGCGTGGCTGCAGTGGCGCACGCCGGCGCCGCGCACGCTGCGCGCGCTGACGCTCGAGCCGCTCGCCGTGCGCGTGCGCCGCCCGACGCGCGTACGCCTGATCGCCGACGACCGGCCCGGGCCGGCGCTGACCGTCGGCCCGGGCGGCGCGCTGCGGCTACCGGCGCCGGTGCGCGGGCGCACCTTCCGCCTGCAGGTGCTCGCCGCCGCGTTCCCGGCGGGCACACCCGGCCTTGCGCGCCGGCGCCGCGCCGTGGGCATCGCGGAGGTGCGCGGCGCCGGGGTGCCGCGCGCGCAGGTGCCGCGGCGGGGCCCGCTGCAAGTCGGCTGCACCGACGGGCCGGTGCTCGCGCTCGGCGCGCAGAGGCTGCGCCTGCGGCCGGGGGGGACGATCGCCGAGCTCGACGCGGGTCTGCCGCTTCCCGCGAACGGCTGCGGGCCGGTCGCGCTGCCCGCCTCGCAGCTGCTCGTCCGCGCACCGGCCGGGCCGTGGCTGCTCGATGCGGTGCGCCTTGCCTCACCCGCCCCAGCCGGGCTTCCCGCGCCCGTCGGCGGCGGGGTGGTGCGCAACGCCGGCCATGGGGGCCGCGCGGACTGGAACGGCGTGCGCGTCGCGCTTCGCGGCCCCTCGTGGCTCGTGCTCGGCGAGGGCTACGACCGCGGCTGGCGTGCCACCTGCGACGGCCGTTCGCTCGGGGCGGCGGCGCCGGTGCAGGGCTACGCGAACGGCTGGGTCGCACCGGCTGGCTGCAGCCGCGTGGCGTTCGCCTTCGCGCCGAACCGCACCGTCCTGCGCGCGGCGATCGCCTCGCTCATCGCCGCCGTGCTCGCCCTGCTGTACCTGTTGCTGCGCCGCCCGCCGCGCCCTGGTCCTGCGCCCGAGCCGCTCCCGCCGGCGCCCACGCCGGCCCGCTGGCCCCCTGCCCGCGCCGCCGCGGCCGGGCTCGCTGCAGCCGCGGTACTCGGCTTCCTCTTCGCGCTGCGTGCGGGCGTCGTGCTGGGCCCGACCGTGTTCCTCGTCCTGTGGCGCGGCGTCGGTGCCCGTGCGCTGGCGCTCGCCGGCGGCGTGATCCTGCTCGTCGCCGTCCCGCTGCTCTCGATCCTCGCAGCGCCGCTGCCTCGCACCGGCTTCCAGACGAACTACGCCGTCGACCGGATCGCCGCCCACTGGGCGGCCGTGCTCGCGGTCACGCTGCTGGGCGCCGCGCTGTGGCGCACGCTCGCGGCGGCGCGCCGCCGGCGCGGGGCGACCGGCGCGAGCGTGGCGCCCTACCCGGGCGCAGGCTGAGGCGCGCGGCGCACCCGCAGCCGCAGCCCGATCGTCAGCAGCAGCGCCGCGCCCGCACACTGGACGGCGAGGACGACCGCGGCGAACGGCACGAGCGTGAGGTTCGCGAAGCCCAGCAGCAGCGGCTCGGCGACCGCCACGACGCCGAGCACCCACAGGAATGCGGTCCGCTCGAGCGCGACCATGTACTGGACGGTCAGGTAGGCGACCGCCAGCAGCGTCATCGCCAGCCCGAGCAGCGGCAGCGCGCCGGCCGCCGTGACGAATCCGGGCCCGAAGGCGATGCGCAGGAGCTGGCGCGGGAACAGCGTGAAGATCAGGAGCGCCGGCAGCGCGACGAGCGCGAGCACGCACAGGGCCCGGGCGAGCACGGGGCGCGGGTCCAGGCCGACCGCCGAGCGCCGCGTGGCCTCCGGCAGCAGCTGCAGCCCGATGCCGATCGCCACGAAGACGACCGCTTTGGCGGCCACCGCGGCGGCGGCGTACGCGCCGGCGATGTGGGGGGCGAGCTGGTGGCGCGCCATGATCACGTCGATGTTCTGCAGCGCGGCGAGCAGCAGCAGCGCGATGATCGCGACCCAGCCGTCGCCGAGCACGCGGCGCAGCAGGCGCGGCTTCCCGCTCCCGCGGTCCAGCGGCCCCAGCTCGGTGTGCAGCGAGCGCTCGAGCCAGACGATCAGGATCGCGAACGCCAGCGGGGTGCCGAGGAACGCACCGGGCACCCCGAGCCCGATCGCCACGAGCACGAGCGCGCAGATCAGGCGCAGCACCGCCTCGGCGACGATGCTCGAGCCCACCGGCTTGTAGACGCGCATGCCCTGCAGCGCGCCGCGCTGCAGGGAGAGCAGCATCCACAGCGCACCGGTCGGCAGGATCGCCGCGGCGGCCCACGGGTACTGCTCGACCCCGATCAGGCGGGAGATCGGCACGCGCAGCAGCCCGGAGGCCAGCGCGAGCGCGACGAACGCGACCATGATCCGCTCGGTCCAGGCGCGCATCGTCGCCCGCACGAGCGCCGGGTGGCCCAGGCGGTCGAGCGCGACCTCGCGCGCCGCCGCGACCTGCACCGACTGGCCGGCGACGAGCAGGATCAGGAACGCCGAGACCAGCGCGGCCAGCGAGCCGTAGCCGTTGGCCCCGAGGATGCGCGTGAAGAGGATGGTGAACACCAGCTGGATGGCGTTGTTGGCGAGCGTCGCGGCCGCCAGCCCCGCGGCCTTGCTGGACTCGGTGCTCAGCAGGGCGTCGCGCAGCCGCGGTGGCCCGCTCGCGGCGGCCGCGGCGAGGCTGTCCATCGCGCCGCGGGCGGTGGCCTCCCACGTGAACCGCCGGGCGCGCTCGTGCGCGGCGCGGCCCATCGCGTCGAGCCGGTCCGGGTCCTCGACCAGCTCTGCGACGGCACTCACGAGCTCGTCCGGGTCGTCGGCGAGCACGCCGGTGTGACCGTCGACGATCGCCTCCTCGAGCCCGCCGACGCGCAGCGCCGCCGTCGGCGTGGCGCAGGCGCCCGCCTCGACGACGGTCAGGCACCAGCCCTCCGCGGAGGAGGCGGTCAGGGCGACCCAGGATTCGCGCAGGAGCCGCGCCTTCTCCTCCTCGCTGACGTGGCCGTGGAAGGTGATGCGGTCCGCCACGCCCTGCTCGCGCCCGTACTGCTCGAGGACGGGCCCCCAGTCGCCGTCGCCGGCGATGTGCAGGTGCGCCTGCGGGATCGCCGCGGCGACGTCGATCACCTGCTCGATGCGCTTGTACTGCTTCAGGCGCCCGAGGTAGACGAGCGACGGCTCGGGCGCGCGCTCACCGGGGGCGAGCGCGCCCTGCTCGAGCCCCAGGTAGACCACCTGGATCTGCTCCTGCGGAATGCCGAGCTCGACGAGCCCGCGACGCGAGCTGTCGGAGATCGTGAGCACCGGCGTGCCGCGGTAGAAGACCGTCAGCGGCATGCGCTCCAGCAGGAACGCGGCGACCTTGCCGCGCGTGCCGAGCTCGGCCACATAGTGGTCCTGGTGCACGTGGAAGACGAGCACGACGCGCGGCTTGCGAAGCCAGCGCCACAGCGGGGTGTTGAAGGCGATCCCGTTGCAGACCTCGAGGATCGCGTCGGCGTCGCGGCCGAGGCCGCGCAGCGTCGCCCACGCCGCCCGCGGGAAGACCGTCAGGCGGGAGCCCATCCGGTGGACCTCGAGGCGCTCGTGGTAGCGCGAGCAGGACTCCGCGCCCTCGTAGGAGCCCGCGATCACCGTGACGCGGTGCCCGTCGGCGAGCCAGTGGGAGATCAGGCCGTACAGGACCGTGCCGGTGCCGCCCGCCTGGGGGTGGGTCCAGTCGCGGTCTGCGAGCACGAGGATGTGGCGCGGCGCGGCGATCGACCGACGGTATCGCAGCACGCGCGCCGCTAGCATCGGACGCCGATGCCCCGCCGGATCGTCGTCCTGCTCGCCTGCGCCGCACTGCTCGCTGCGCCCGCCGCGGCGCGCGCGCAGAGCGGCGCGGGCGACCAGCAGTACCAGGACCCGTTCGCCGGCCAGCAGCAGAGCCGCTCCGGCGGCTCGTCCGGGTCCTCGGGCGGCTCCGGGCTCAGCCAGAGCGCGCCGTCCGGCGCGGGGACCGCGCAGGCGGCGCCGACCGCCGCCGCCACGCCGTCGGCCGGCGCATCCACCGCGCAGGGCGCCCAGCTCGCGCGCACGGGGCTCGACCTGCGGCTGCTCGCGGGGGCGGGGCTCGTGCTGCTCGTGGCCGGGATCGCGCTGCGCCGGTCCGGCCATGCGCGCCGCTGAGCGCAGCGAGACCCACAGCGCCGAGGAGACCGAGCAGCTCGCGGCGCGGCTCGCGGCGCAACTGCGCCGCGGTGATGTCGTGCTGCTGTCCGGCGAGCTGGGCAGTGGCAAGACCACCTTCGTGCGCGGCGCCTGCCGCGCGCTCGGGGTGCGCGGGCCGGTCACGAGCCCGACCTTCACGCTCGCCCGTCGCTACGACGACGGGCCCGTGCCCGTCTCGCACGTGGACCTCTACCGGCTGGCCGGTGTGGACGGCGACGACCCGTCGCTGCTGGAGGAGGAGCTCGGCCCGGAGCGCATCGCGTTCGTCGAGTGGCCCGAGGCCGACGAGTCGCGCCTGCGCGGCGTGCGGGTCGCCGCGCGCGTGCGCCTCGAGCACCTGGGGGGCGACCGGCGCGCCGTGACGATCGAGCGCGTGCCGTGACCGTGCTCGCGTTCGACACCGCGACGCCGTCGACCGTCGTCGGCCTCCAGCTCGCGGACGGGACGGCGCTCGCGCGCCGCGACGATCCCGCGACCGGGGCGCGGCCCGCCCACGCGGCGCAGCTGCTCACGCTGTGCGCCGAGCTGCTCTCCGAGGCGGGGCTGGGCTGGAGCGACGTCGAGCGCATCGGCGTCGGCGTCGGCCCGGGGACCTTCACGGGCCTGCGCATCGGCGTCGCCACCGCACGCGCCCTCGCGCAGGCCTGCGGCGCGCAGCTCGTGCCCGTCTCGACGCTCGAGGCGCTCGCGGACGGGGCGCGCGCGGTGGCTCGCGGGGGCCTCCTGGCCGTGCTGGACGCGCGCCGCGGCGAGGCGTTCGCCGCCGCGTGGGACGCGTCGGGAGCGCCGTCGGCGCTGCCCGCGGCGCTGGCGCCGGAGGCGCTCGCCGCGCTCGCCGATCCGGCCGGCGCGCCGTGGATGGCCGTTGGGGACGGGGCGGTACGCTTCCGCGACCGGCTCGAGCCGGCGTCCGTGGCCGTCCCGGACGACGACTCCGCGCTGCACCGCGTCGATGCCCTCCGGCTGTGCCGGCTTGCGGCGGCCGGCGCGCCGACCGCGCGCGAGGAGCTCGTCCCGGCGTACCTGCGGCTGCCGGACGCCGAGATCGCCCGTCGTGCCCGCGGCGCATGAACGACGAGACCCTCGACATCGACCGCCTCACCTACGCGGACCTCCCGCAGGTCATCGCGATCGAGCGCCGCGCCTTCCCGACCCCGTGGTCGCTGGCGATGTTCGTCCTGGAGCTCAGCAAGCCAGGGGGCATCTGCCTCGCCGCGCGCCGCGACGGCGCGCTCGTCGGGTACGTGATCTGCTCTCGCTACGAGGACGTCTGGCACATCATGAACGTGGCGGTGGACCCCAGCGAGCGACGCCGCGGGGCCGCCACGGCCCTGCTGTCGGAGGTTCTCGCGCGCGTGGGGCCGGACGGCCGGCTGACGCTCGAGGTGCGCCCCTCCAACGACGGTGCGATCCGGCTCTATGAGCGCTTCGGGTTCCTGCCCGCGGGAATGCGCCGGCGCTACTACCAGGACAACGGCGAGGACGCGGTGATCATGTGGCGCACTCCAGCGACCGTCGAGGGCCGGCTCGACGACGTGCCCAACCCGGGCCCCGTGCGCACGTGAGCGGCCTCGTCCTCGGCATCGAGACGAGCTGCGACGACACCTGCGCGGCGGTCGTCACGACAGACGGCGAGATCCGCTCGAACGTCATCTCCTCGCAGGGCGTCCACGACCGCTACGGCGGCGTCGTGCCCGAGGTCGCCGCGCGCCGGCACCTCGAGCTCGTCAACCTCGTCGTCGACGACGCGCTGCGCCGCGCGCACGCGGACCTCGACGACATCGAGCGCGTCGCGGTCACGCAGGGCCCCGGGCTCGTGGGGGCACTGCTCGTCGGCGTGGCGACCGCGAAGGGCCTGGCGGCCGCGCGCGGCCTGCCGCTGTGCGCGGTCGACCACCTGCAGGGTCACGTGTCGGCGAACTTCCTGGGGCCCGAGCCGTTCGAGCCGCCGTTCCTGTGCCTGATCGCCAGCGGCGGCCACACGTTCCTCGCGCGCGTCGAGGGCCACGCGGGATTCGAGGTGCTGGGCGCCACGCTCGACGACGCCGCCGGCGAGGCCTTCGACAAGGGTGCGCGCATGCTCGGCCTGCCGTTTCCCGGCGGGCCGGCCGTCCAGCGTCTTGCGTCCGAGGGCGACCCGGAGGCGTTCGACTTCCCGATCGCGGCGGGCGTCCCGGGCCTCGACTTCTCGTTCGCCGGCCTCAAGACCTCGCTGCTCTACCGCATCCGCGACCTGGGGGAGGAGCGTGGCGCCGAGTGTCGGGCCGACCTGGCCGCCTCCTACCAGCGCGCGATCGTCGAGGCGCTCGCGCGGCGCGTCGAGCGCGCGCTCGAGCAGACCGGGCTGCCGCGCCTGGCGATCGGCGGCGGCGTCGCGGCGAACGCCGCGCTGCGCGAGCGCGTCGGCGTGCTCGGCGTGGAGGTCGCCGTGCCGCCGCTCGAGCTCTGCACCGACAACGCGGCGATGATCGCCGGGGCCGCGCGCTTCGCCGAGCCGCTGGACCGGGCGGCCGCACTGGCCCTGGACGCGTATGCGACGGGGGCGCGCGGCCTTTGAATGCGGCGCGCCTGACCGTCTACGCTCGCGCCGGCTGCCATCTGTGCGACGAGGCGCTGGCGGTCCTTGAGCGCGTGCGCGCCACGCACCCGTTCTCGCTCGAGGTCGTCGACATCGAGGCCGATTCCGTGCTCCACTCTCGGTACCTGGAACGGATCCCCGTCGTCGCGCTCGACGGTGACGAGCTCTACGACTTCTTCGTGGACGAGGAGGACCTGCGGGCGCGACTGGCGGCGGCGCCGGCGGCCCGGGACGCCCCGCCGACCTACTAGAGTCGTCACGCGCATGACCATCGGGGACCTCGCAGGCTCGGCCGTCGACCAGCAGGACGGCGCCGCTCCCACCGAGCGCCTGTCACTCGGTGTCGCCGCGCGCCTCTCGCGCTACCTGCAGGTGCTCACGCAGGCCAAGAAGATGGGCCGCGAGACGATCTCCTCACAGGAGCTCTCGGAGTACACCCACGTCAACTCCACGCAGATCCGCCGCGACCTCTCGGGCTTCGGCAAGTTCGGCAAGCGCGGCGTCGGCTACAACGTCGACTCGCTCGTCTCGCAGATCCGGCGGATCCTGCAGACCGGCGGCCAGCACAACATCGCGCTGTTCGGCGCGGGCCACCTGGGCAAGGCGATCGCCTCGTCGGACATCTTCGCCGACCATGGGTTCAACGTCGTCGCGATCTTCGATTCCGACCCGCGCAAGGTGGGCTCGAAGGTCGGCGGCCAGCGCGTGCGCGACGTCGCCGATCTCAGCCAGGTGGTCGAGGACGAGGGGATCGTCGTCGGGGTGCTCGCGGTTCCCACGGCGGCCGCCCAGCCGCTCGCCGACGAGCTCGTGCGCGCCGGCGTGCGCATCATCTTCAACTACTCCGAGGCGCTGCTCGACGTCCCGCCGGAGGTGACGGTCCACACCTCGAGCCCGGCGGTCGACCTCCTGCACGCGCTGTACTTCTACCTCTCGTGAGCGCATGCGTTCATCGAAGCCACGGGCGCCGAGCGAACTTCGGCGCGCTGCCGTCGTGAGTGCGATCGATCTCGACCTCGCCGAGGCGGCCTTCGAGTCGTCGGTCGACGGCACCGTCGGGATCGAGGAGGAGTTCGCGATCCTCGATCCCGAGAGCCTGGACATGGTGCCGCGCTTCGAGGAGCTGCGCGACAGCGCCGCGGAGGACCCCGCGCTGGCCGTCTCGATCGCCGGCGAGCTGATCTCCTCGGAGATCGAGATCCGCTCCGGCGCCGGCTCCGACCTGCACGACGCGATGACGCGCCAGAACGAGGTGCGCCGCCGCCTGTTCGCGCTCGCGGAGGCCCATGGCGTCGCGCTCGGCGCGACCGGCACCCATCCGTGGGCCGACTACCGCGCGCAGCGCAACATCGACACCGAGCACTACCGCCGCGTCGTCGAGGGCCTGCAGTACGTCGCGCGGCGCAACAACACGTTCGCGCTGCATGTCCACGTGGGGGTGCACGGCGCCGAGCACGCCGTGCAGGCCTGCGACCGCCTGCGGCCGGTGCTGCCGGCGCTGCTGGCGATCAGCGCGAACTCGCCGTTCCTGGAGGGCTGCGACGCCGGCCTGCACTCCGTGCGCACGCAGACCTTCACGAAGTCCTTCCCGCGCTGCGGCGTGCCGGACGCCTACGGCTCCTGGGCGGTCTACCGCGACTATCTGGAGTTCCTGGTCAGCACCGGCTCGATCGTCGAGGACACGCAGGTGTGGTGGTCGATCCGCCCGCACCTGGCGTTCGGCACCGTCGAGGTGCGGATCTGCGACGTGCAGATGACCGCCCACGAGTCCGACGCGCTGAGCGGCCTGATCGTCGCCTGCGTGCTGCAGGCCGCGCGCGATGCGGCCGAGGGGGTGCCCTCCGAGCCACCGCCGCCCCGCCTGATCGAGGAGAACATGTGGCGGGCGATCCGCTTCGGACGCGAGGCGGGGCTGATCGACCTGTCCACGGGCGCCGTGCGGCCCGTCGAGGCCGTGCTCGACCGCCTGCTGGCGTGGACCGCCCCGGTGCGCGCGGAGGCGCAGATCGAGCCGGTGCTCCCCGAGCGCAACGGCGCCCAGCGCCAGCTCGAACTACGCGGCCAGGGCGCCGGGCTCCCGGAGATCTACGCGTCGACCGTCACCGAGGCCCGCCGCACCTACGGCCGTGCCGGAACCACCCAGGAGGCCCCAGCGCCATGACCGACCAGCCGACCGACAGCCCCGCCGGGGACCCCGGCCGCGCGCCCACCGAGGACGAGCTGCGCGCTGCCTATGAGGCGGAGCTCAAGCAGCTGCGCGTCGAGGACGTGATCCTGCAGACCGTCGTTTCGCTGCTGAACCTCGGCGCGCGCAAGGCCGGCCTCGTGCCGGGCTCCGAGGACGAGCTCGACCTCGAACAGACACGCCTGGCGATCGAGGCGGTGCGCGGCCTGCTCGTGCCCATCGACGACCAGCTCGGCGAGAACGGCCGCCCCCTGCGCGACGCGCTGGCGCAGCTCCAGCTCGCCTACGCGCAGCGCGCGGGTACGTCGGCGACGCCGGCGCCGGGCGGGGCCGAGAGCCCCGGCGGCGCCGCGCAGCCGGGCGCCGCGGAGACCCCCGCGGCCGATCAGGGCCCGGGCCCGGCGCAGCGGTCCGGGCGCCTCTGGGTGCCCGGGCAGTAGGCGCGCCGCGCGCCGCGAACGCGCCTGCGGCGCGGGTCGGACGACCCTGACGCCGTCGTTCCCGGTACGATCCAGCGGCCTTCGGGCCGGGGCGCGCGTGTTCGCGCGCCCCTTCCGCGTCGCAGGCACCCGGCTGCGACGGGCAAAACACTTCGCGGAGGATCGTTTCCCTTGACCCAGTTCCTGACCGACCACGGGGTCGTCGTCGCCGTCGTCTGCGCGGCCATCGCGGTGCTGTACGGCATCCTGACGACGTCCCAGTTGCTCGCCCTGTCCCCGGGCAACGAGGAGATGCAGCGCATTTCCGGGGCCGTGCAGGAGGGCGCCAAGGCGTACCTCACGCGCCAGTACACGGTCATCGCCGGCGTCGGCCTCGTCCTGTTCGTCGTGCTGATCTTCGTGCAGAACATCAGCGTCGCGATCGGCTTCCTGATCGGCGGCATCCTGTCGGGGTCGGCCGGATTCATCGGGATGAACGTCTCCGTGCGCGCGAACTCCCGCGTGGCCGAGTCGGCCCGCGGGGGCATCAGCCCCGCGCTGAGGGTCGCCTTCCGCGGCGGCGCGATCACCGGCATGCTGGTCGTCGGCCTCGCGCTGCTGGGCGTCGCGGGCTATTACGGCCTACTCACCTCCGCGTTCGGCAAGACGCCCAAGCAGGCGGTCGACGCGCTGATCGGGCTGGGCTTCGGCGGTTCGCTGATCTCCGTCTTCGCCCGTCTCGGCGGCGGCATCTTCACGAAGGCCGCCGACGTCGGAGCCGACCTCGTCGGCAAGGTCGAGGCCGGCATCCCCGAGGACGACCCGCGCAACCCGGCGGTGATCGCCGACAACGTCGGCGACAACGTCGGCGACTGCGCCGGCATGGCGGCCGACCTGTTCGAGACCTACGCGGTCACCGCGGTGGCGGTCATGCTGCTCGGCGTCCTGACCTTCCAGGAGTCGACGACCGTGACGCTCTACCCGCTCGTGCTCGGTGGCGTGGCGATCATCGCATCGATCATCGGCACGTACGCCGTGCGCACCACCACCGGCAACGTGGAGCGCGCCCTCTACCAGGGCCTGATCGTCTCCGGCGTGATCGCGGCGATCGCCTTCTACCCGATCACCAAGTGGATGATGGGTGACCTGCACTACCGCGGCACCGGCGGATCGCTGACCCCGCCCTCCGTGACGCACCTCTACCTGTGCGCGCTGGTCGGCCTCGCCGTCACCGCGCTGCTCTTCATCCTCACCGACTACTACACCTCGACCCGCTTCCGGCCGGTGCGGCGCATCGCCGAGGCCTCGCAGACGGGCCACGCGACGAACATCATCCAGGGCCTTGCCCAGGGCATGCAGGCCACCGCCCTGCCGGCGATCGTGATCGTGCTCGGCATCCTCGCCTCGTGGAAGCTCGCGGGCGGCGGCGTGCACGGCATCTACGGCATCGGCGTCGCGGTCATGGGCCAGCTCTCGCTGACCGGCCTGATCGTCGCGCTCGACGCGTTCGGCCCGATCACCGACAACGCCGGCGGCATCGCCGAGATGGCGAACATGCCCGAGGAGGTCCGCGCCGTCACCGACCCGCTGGACGCGGTCGGCAACACGACGAAGGCCGTCACGAAGGGGTACGCGATCGGCTCGGCCGTCCTGGCCGCGATCGTGCTGTTCGCCGGGTTCAAGGACGAGCTCGCGGTACGCAACGTCAGCACCGTCTTCCGCGTCGACGATCCGGCAGTGCTCATGGGTCTGATCATCGGCGGCATGATGGTCGTGCTGTTCGCCGCGCTCTCGATGGAGGCCGTCGGCCGCGCCGGCGGCGCGGTCGTCGAGGAGGTGCGCCGCCAGTTCCGCGAGAAGCCCGGGATCATGGAGGGCACCGACGAGCCCGACTACGGGACCTGCGTGGCGATCGTCACGGCGGCCGCTCAGCGCGAGATGATCGTCCCGTCGCTCATCCCGATCGTCCTGACGACGGTCATCGGCCTCATCAGCGTGCTCGCGCTCGGCGGCCTGCTGATGGGCGTGATCGTCGTCGGCTTCTTCTTCGCCGTGATGATGACCGCCGGCGGCGGCGCCTGGGACAACGCGAAGAAGCTCATCGAAGACGGCGCCTTCGGCGGCAAGGGCTCAGAGGCCCATGCCGCGGCGGTCACCGGCGACACGGTCGGCGACCCCTACAAGGACACCGCCGGCCCGGCGATCAACCCCATGATCAAGGTCGCGAACATCGTCGCGATCCTGATCATCCCGATCATCACCTGAGCGGCCGCGGGCGGGGCGCCCGCCGGCCCGCCCGCGTCGTCGCTGTTGGGGTGCGCTCGAGGGAGCGCACGTTGCGCAGGGGGCGCTGGGCTGGATCGAGGACGTCCTGCGTCCGCATTCCGGTCCACCGGGGCGTCGCGGCGCGTCGGCCCTGCCGGTGGGCTGGATTGAGGACGGTCTTCGTCTGCGGTCCGGCCCACCGGTGGGCCGTGGCGGGTCGGGCCGGGTGGTGGGCTGGATCGAGGACGGTCTTCGTCGCTCACACGGCCCACCAGGGCGGCGCAGCCCGCCGGCCCGACCGGCGAGCCGCCGGCTCGGGCGCCGGGGAGTCCGCCCGGCAGGCCCGGCCGCAGCGTCCAGAAAGCGTCCAGGCCACCCTGGACGCGCGCCGGGCGGCGACGGCCGCATAGCCGATTGTCGTGTCGGCCGCGCGGTCGTACCGTGCCGGGCGTGATCGGACGAGCGGCAGCCGCAGTGCGGCGAACGGCGGTCCATGGGGGGTGGACGGCCATCGCCATCGCTTCGGCTCTATTGCTCGTCGCGCCAGGCGCCGCCGTCGCCGCCGTTCCAGCGAGCGGCGACGGCGCGATCCGGCATCCGCCGGTGGCGACGATCACGACGCCGGCCGACGGCTCGAGCTACCGCGACGGCGTGGCCGTCAGCGTGAGCGGCGCCGCGGCCGACACCGACGGGCCGGTCGGCCCCGAGGGGATGCACTGGAAGATCGTCCGCTTCACCGGCCGCAACTTCGAGGTCGTGGCCGAGGGCGATGGGGGAAGCGTCTCGTTCACGCCGTCAGACCGCTGGGGGGCGGACACGACGTACGAGGCGCAGCTGACCGTGACCGACGACACGGGGCTCTCGGACACCGCGAGCATCACGCTCGTGCCTGAGACGGTCCAGGTCACGCTTCGCAGTGACCCGATCGACGCACCGCTGACCTATGGGACGCTCACGCAGAGCGGCACGCGGGTCTTCCAGGACGTCATCGGTCACCGAATCGCCGTCTCCGCGCCGGACACCGTGAGCCCTGTCGGGGGGCAGGCGCTGGTGTTCGATGCGTGGAGCGACGGGGGCGGCGCGGCGCACGACTTCGTCGTGCCCGCGACGCCCGTCGAGCTCGTCGCGCGCTACCGCGCGCCGCAGGTCGACGTGGCGACGCCCGAGGTCGAGGCCGGCGCCGGCATGGGGGACGACGGAGCGGACCGGGGGGCCGCTCCGTCGCTGCCGGCGCTGAGCCTCGATGCACCCGATCCGTTCACGCTGCGCACGCTGGCCGGCTGGCTGCGCCACGCCGGCTCCGTCGGCGTGCCGCAGGTACAGCTCGCGCTGCGCCGCAGCGGCACGCGCGGGCTGTGCGCGTGGTGGAACGTGCGCACCGGGCGCTTCGGCGCCTCCAGTCGCGCCGCCTGCCAGAGCCCGCGCTTCATCGGCGCCAGCATGCGCCGCACGCCGGGCGGGTGGCGCTGGCGTGTCGCCCTGGGCCGCCTGCTGCCGCCCGGCAGCTACGCGTTCGTCGCGCGCGTGCTGGGCGACGACGGCGCGCCGATCCAGTTCCTGCGTCAGTAGTGCGGCCGCCCGCGCGGCGCACCGCGGGCCGCGCCGTGCGCCGCTTCGACGATTGCCCGCCGAAGCGCCAGCGCGTACCGTCCTCGCCATGAGCAGCGACACGCGTTTCTGGCACCCGTTCGCGGACATGGCCGCCGTTCGCGGGCACGAGATCCTGATCACGCGCGGCGAGGGCGTGTACGTGTGGGACGCGGCCGGCACCCGCTATCTCGACGGGACGGCGAGCCTCTGGTGCGTCAACGTGGGGCACGGGCGCACGGAGATCGTCGAGGCTGTCGCCGCGCAGATGCGTGAGCTCGCGGGCTACTCGGCGTTCGGGGCGTTCACGAACCGCCCGGCCGAGACGCTCGCCGAGCGCCTGGCCGGCTACGCAGACGGGCTCGTCGACGACCCGCGCATCTTCTTCGGCCTGGGTGGCGGCGACGCGATCGACACGGCGGCCAAGCTCGCGCGCCGCTATTTCGCCGCGATCGGCCAGCCGGACCGCGTGCACCTGATTGGCCGCTCCCAGGGCTATCACGGCACGCACGGCCTGGGCACGAGCATCGGCGGCATCCCCGCCAACCAGGCCGGGATGGGCCCGCTGGACCCGGACACGAGCCACGTGCCGTGGGACTCGCTCGAGGCGCTCGAGGCCGAGTTCGAGCGCGTCGGCCCCGAGCGCGTGGCCGCCGTGTTCGCCGAGCCGGTGATCGGCGCGGGCGGCGTGCACCGCGTCCCGCCCGGCTACCTCCAGGGGCTCGCCGCGCTCTGCGAGCGCTACGGCGCCCTGTTTGTCGCCGACGCGGTGATCGGCGCGTTCGGGCGCCTGGGCACGTGGTTCGCCGCGGACCGCTTCGGGCTGCGACCGGACATGATCGCCTTCGCCAAGGGCGTCACGAGCGGCTACCTGCCGCTGGGCGGCGTCGTGGTGAGCGGCCGGGTCGCCCAGCCGTTCTTCGAGGAGGGCGGCCTGTGGTTCCGACACGGCCAGACCTATTCGGGCCACGCGACCTGCTGCGCGGCGGCGCACGCGAACCTCGACATCATCGAGCGCGAGGGCCTGCTCGAGCGCGGGCGCGAGCTGGAGGACGAGATCACCGCGGCGATGCGCCCGCTGGAGGGCGGGGCGCTGGTCGGCGAGGTGCGCGTCGGGATCGGCGCGCTCGCCGCGGTCGCCTTCGACCCGGACGCGCTCGCCGAGCACCCCGATCTTCCCGCGCGGACCTTCGCGGCGGCCAAGGAGCGCGGCGTGCTCGTGCGTCCGCTCGGCGACGCCGTCGCGATCTCGCCGCCGCTGACGATCACGCGCGAGCAGGTCGGCCAGGCCGCCGAGGGGATCGGCGAGGCCGTCGCCGCCGTGGCTGCGGGCCTCGGCCGCGCCCCGAGCGCCGCCGGCGCCTGACAGCGCGGCCGGTTCTCCAGCGCGAACGACGCGTTCAGGCGGCCAGCCGGGCGCGTGCGCCGCCGTTGCGCGACGCGGCCGGGGACTCGACGACGACCCAGCACGGCCGCTTTTCGAGCAGCTCGCGCGTGATCGGTCCGAACCCCTGCTCGGACGGCGGGGCGTGCGTCGTCGCGAGGTACACGAGGTCGGCGTGCGAGCGGCGCGCCTCCTGGACGAGCACCTCGCCCGGGTCGCGCGTGGTGACCAGGCGCGTGTGGACCTTCAGCCCCGACTGCCTGCCGGCGATTCGCGCGGCCTCCAGGACGGCGAGCCCCTTGGCCTCCTCGGCCGACATGTCCGCCTCCAGCGGCAGCTGCGTGGGGATGCGCACGACGTAGACGCACAGCACCTCCGCGTCCTCTCCGACGAGCTTGGCGGCGCGCCGGATCGCGCCGCCGCTCACATCGCCGCCGAAGATCGGCACCAGCGCGCTGTGGTAGGCCAGCGGCACGAATCCCTCGGGAGCGGGGGGGCGCTCGATCACGTGCCGGCTCGTGAGGTCCAGGCCCGAACGCCGGCGGTAGACGACATATCCGATGACCCCGATGATCATCCAGCCCATGCCGACGGTCCGCGCCTCCGTGTGGAGCCACAGCACCGAGCACCAGGCGATGAACGTGCCGATCGCGCCGAACACCGCGGGCAGCGGGATCTGCGCGCCCTTGTAGCGGATGTTCCAGCCGATCCGGTACGGGCGTGCGCGGTCGGGCTGCTTGATCCGCAGCGCGATGATCGACACGTGCGCCGTGGTGAACGACAGCATCGCGCCGAACGAGTAGAGGTTGCCCAGGAAGTCGGTCTTGCCGGGGATCAGCAGGAGGCACGCGAACGTCGAGAACAGGACGATGGTGAACCACGGCGTCCGGTAGCGCGGGTGCAGGCGCGAGAAGAGCCCGGGCAGCTGGCGGTGCTCGGCCAGCGACCACGAGAGCCGTGAGATCCCGATCAGTCCCGCGTTCGTGGCGATGAAGAGGATCGTGGCCGCGAGCAGGCCGACGTAGGAGGTGACCGCGGTCTCCAGCCAGCCGTGCAGGTGGAACGCCGAGACGATGCCCAGCACCGGGTCGTCCTTGTAGACGGTGCCGAGCTTCGTGGTGTAGACGCCCGCGTGCTCGATGACCGGCAGCGCCGAGAGCGCCACGACGGAGATGCCCGCGTAGACGCCGAGCACGGCGATGAGCACGAGGTTGACCGCGCGCGGGACGTCGCGGCCGGGGTCCTTGGCCTCCTCGGCCATGTTCGAGACCGTCTCGATGCCGGTGTAGGCGACCATCGCGACCGACAGCGCGAAGATGACCTGGCTCCACGTCGGCACGGTGCCGAGGTGCACCTGGCTGACGAGCAGCGAAGGGTCGAGCACGAGGAAGGTCCCGATCACGACGAGCGCCACCTGCGTGGCGAGATCGACGATCGCCAGGACGAGGTTGAGCTTCGCCGACTCCCCGAGCCCGCGGATGTTCAGCCCGGCGAGCACGACGATCACGGCGATGCCGACGATGATGTCGCCCGGGCCGTGCTTGAGGGCGGGGAAGAAGGCGCCCAGGTAGTGCGGCACGAAGAAGCCGGAGATCGCGATCGTGATGATGTAATCCAGGCTCAGCGCCCAGCCGGCGAAGAACGAGACGGCCTCGTTGAAGGCGTGGCGCGCGAACGACGAGGAGCCGCCCGCCTCGGGGTACATCGAGGCGCCCTCGGCGTACGTCTTCGCGGTCAGCGCGAAGAGCAGGCCGGCGAGCATGAAGACGACCGGGGTCAGCCCCAGCGCGTGCGCGGCGACCAGGCCGAGCGCGTAGTAGATGGAGGAGCCGACGTTCCCGTAGGCCGTGGCGAAGAGGCCGGGCACGCCGACCGTGCGGCGCAGCCCGCGCTCCACGAGCCGTGCCATCAGCGCACTTGCCCGGCGTGGTGGCGCGCGATCAGGCGCAGCGCCCGCCGGCGCATGCGGGCCTCGTGCAGGCGATCGAGCACGTGCTCGCGCGAGGGGGCGGCCGGCGGCGCGGCGAGCGCGACGCGCACCTCCTCGGCCGCGATCCGGCGGCGCTCGTGGCGCGCCGAGCGGGCGAAGAAGAGGCCCGCGAGCGTCAGCGGAACCAGCGCCTCCGCGGCCTCGAGCGCGATCGTGAGCATGACACTCCGACGGTAGGTGCGGGGTCGCGCGGGCCGTGTCCCGATCCGCGCCTTGGGTGTACAGATGCTGTACAGATCCGCGCCCTAGACTGCCCGGCTGATGGCAGAGCGCCGACTTCACGGCCTGCAGCGCGTCCTGGGCGTCAACGCCCTGTTCGCGACGGCCTACGGCAACGTCGGCTCGTCGATCTACTACGCGCTCGGCCTGGTCGCGTCGTTCGCGCTCGGCCTGACGCCGATCGTCTTCATCATCGCCGGGTTCATCTTCTGGCTGACTGCCTGCACCTACGCCGAGGCGACGGTGATGTACCCGGAGGCGGGGGGCTCATCGTCGTTCGCGCGCCACGCCTTCAACGAGCTCTGGAGCTTCTTCGCCGCCTGGGCCCAGATGCTGAACTACACGATCACGATCGCCATCTCGGCGTTCTTCGTGCCCCACTACCTCGGCGGGCTCTTCTGGCCGGCGCTGCGACACTCGCCCGGCGACATCGTCTTCGGCATCGCGGTCGTCGTGGTGCTGTCGGTCGTCAACATCGTGGGCGTGCGCGAATCGGCCGGCGTCAACGTGACGCTGGCGGTGCTCGACTTCGCGACGCAGCTCCTGCTGGTGGCCGTCGGCCTCGTGCTCGTCTTCTCGCCCGAGGTGCTGCGGCACAACGTCATCCTGGGCGTCGCGCCGACCTGGACGAACTTCATCGTCGCGATCCCGGTGGCGATGATCGCCTACACGGGGATCGAGACGATCTCGAACATGGCCGAGGAGGCCCGCGACGAGACGCGCACGATCCCCAGGGCGATCAACCGCGTCGTGATCGCCGTGTTCGCGATCTACGCCCTGCTGCCGGCGGTGGCGCTGTCGGCGCTGCCGGTCTACAAGACCGCGAGCGGCTCCTACCAGACGCTGCTCGGCCTGCCCGAGAGCCAGGGCGGCTACGCGGGCGATCCGATCCTCGGCGTGGTCAAGCAGATCCACCTGGGCCCGCTCCAGGGGCCGGCCGAGGTCTATGTCGGCCTCCTGGCGGCGACGATCCTCTTCATCGCGACGAACGCGGGGATCATCGGCGTCTCGCGCCTGGTCTACTCGATGGGCATCCACCGCCAGATGCCCGACCGCCTGCGCCAGCTGCACCCGAAGTACGGGACGCCGTGGATCGGGATCCTGGTGTTCGGCGCGATCGCGTGCGTGGCGATGATTCCAGGCCAGGCGACCTTCCTGGGGAACATGTACGCGTTCGGCGCGATGCTGTCGTTCACCGTCGCGCACGCCGCGGTCATCAGGCTGCGCTTCAGCAAGCCCGATGTCCCGCGGCCCTACAAGGGCCCGATGAACGTGCGCGTCGGTCGTGTCGACGTACCGGTGTTCGCGATCCTCGGCGGGATCGGCACCGGCCTGGCGTTCATCGTCGTCACGCTCCTGCACATCGACGTGGCGATCGCCGGCCTGGCGTGGCTCGGGTTCGGCATGGTCTTCTACCCCTGGTACCGCCACCGCCACGGCCTGGACCTCACGAGCACCGTCAAGGTCGCGATCCCCGCGCCGGTCGTGGAGGGCGAGGCCGAGTACGAGTCGATCCTCGTGGCGCTCGACCCGCGCGCCTACTCGTCGGGCGCCGTCGGCACCGCGGTCAAGCTCGCCGCGCGGCGGCGGCGGGGCATCCACGTGCTCGTGCCGATCGCGGTGCCGAACACCTCGCCGATCGACGCCTCGATGCCCGAGCAGGAGCGCGCCGCGCAGACCATCATCGAGCAGGCGCGGCTCCAGGGCGGGCGGCGTGTGACCGGGCACTGGGAGAAGGTCCGCGCCGGTCAGGCCGGCCGGATGATCGTCGACGAGGCCCGGCAGCTGCGCGCGCGCGCGATCGTCATGGCGCTCCCCCCGCGCCAGTCGGGCTCGCTCTTCGGCAAGACGCTGGAGACCGTGCTCGAGGAGCGTCCGTGCCGCGTCATCATCCAGACCTCGCCCGAGGACCACGGGGCCCGCCCGGCGGCGCGCTCGCCGGTCGCCGCGTAGGCGGGACGAGCGGGCGCCCGACATGCGCTCGGAGCCGCGGTCGGGCGCACTAGCATCACGGTCCGCATGTCCGGGCGCGATGTCCACCGCAACGCCACGACGCTGTTCTCGGTCGCGATGATCGTGATCGGCGTCGCGCTCGTCGCGCGCACCCTGAGCGCCGGCGGCGGCCCGCTGTCGATCGGCGTGATCATGGGCGTGCTGTTCCTGGCCGCCGGGCTCGGCCGCATCTGGGTCGCGCGGAGCACGCGCCGATGACCGAGCGGCGCGAGCAGATGTTCCGGCGCGGGCTTGGCTCGCCGATGCTCTTCAGCATCGTCTACACGGTCATCGCCAGCGCGATCTACTTCGCGCTCGGCGTCGTCGCCGGTTACGCGCTCGGGCTCACCCCGCTCGTCTTCGTGGCCTCAGCGGTGATGTTCGTGCTCGCCGCGATGACGTACGTCGAGGGCTCGTCGCTGCACCAGGACCGCGGCGGCTCGACGGTCTTCGCCCGCTATGCCTTCAACGAGCTGTGGAGCTTCGTCGCCGGCTGGGCGGTGCTGCTCGACTACGTCATCCTGATCGCGGCCACGGCGTTCTGCGCCACGAACTACCTCGCGGCGTTCTGGAGCCCGCTCGGGGAGGGCGTCGTCGAAGCCGTCGCTGTGCTCGCGATCCTCGCCTACGTCGCGGTGCGCAACGTCCGCGGCTTCTCGTCCGCGCGCTCGTCGCGGATCCGGATCCTCGTCGTCGCCGACATCGCACTGCAGCTCGCGCTGATCGCCTTCGGGATGGCGCTGCTGTTCCACCCCCACGCGATCACCAGCACCATCCACCTCGGCACCACGCCGACCGTCGAGAACCTCATCGTCGCGTTCGGTATCGCGACGGTCGTATCCACTGGGCTGGAGTCCGCGTCCGGGCTGAGCGGCGAGGTCGCGGTCAGCCGCGGCGGGCTCAAGCGCCTGGTGAGCGCCTCGTCGCTGACGGTCTTCATCATCTACACGGGCATCGCGATCGTCGCGATCAGCGCCCAGCCCGTGATCGACGGGACCACGAAGCTCTCGACGACCTACCGCGACGCTCCGATGCTGGGCATCGCGGCCGGCTTTCAGGATGTGTGGCTGCGCGACGGCGCGAAGTACCTGATCGCGGCGGTTGCCGCGGTCACGCTGATCGCCGCCTCGAACTCGGCGATGCTCGGGCTCTCGCGCCTGGCGTACTCGCTCTCGACCAACCGCCAGATCCCGAGCGCGCTGGGTCGGCTGCACCCGACGCGCTTCACGCCATGGGTGCTGATCGTGCTCGCGACGGTGGTCGCCGCGGCGCTTGCGATCCCCGAGGACCTCGACCTGCTGCTCGGCGCCTACGCGTTCGGCGCGCTGCTCGGCTTGACCATCGCGCACGCAGCGATCATCCGCATGCGCTTCACCGAGCCGGACGCCCCCCGCCCGTACGACATCCCGTTCGACGTGCGCATCCGCGGCACCTCGCTGCCGCTTCCGGCCGTGCTCGGGGTCGTGCTGAGCTTCGCCGCATGGGTGAGCGTGCTCATCACCCACAGCGAGGCGCGCTGGGTTGGGCTCGGCTGGATGGCCTTCGGCCTCGTGCTCTACGTCGTCTACCGGCGCACGACGGAGAAGCCGCTGCTGCGCCGCGTGACGGTGCCGCGCGAGGCGCTGCTCGGAGAGCACGTGGAGGCCGAGTACGGGTCGATTCTCGTGCCGATCTTCGGAAGACCGCTGGACGACGACATCATGCAGACCGCCGGGCGCCTGGCCGCCGAGGAGGACGTCGACGAGCCCGGTGCCGGCGCGACGATCGAGGCGATCTGGGTCTTCGAGGTGCCGATGTCGCTGCCGATCGACGCGCGCCTCCCGGATGCCGAGCTGCAGCGCGCCCGCGCCGCGCTCGCGCGCGCCAAGGCGGTGGGGGAGGAGTACGAGGGTGTGGAGGTCGCCACCGCGACCGTGCGCGCCCGTCGTGCCGGCGAGGCGATCGTCGAGGAGGCCCGCCGCCGGGGCGTGCAGGCGATCGTGCTGGCCGCCGAGGAGCCGTCGAAGATCCGCGGCGGCACCCGTCTGGGAGGGCGCGCCGGCATGGACGCGTTCGTCGGGGAGGCGACGAAGCTCGTCGTCTCCAAGGCGCCCTGCCCGGTGATCCTCACCGCGCCGCCGGTGGGCGACCGCGGCGTCTCCGAGCCGATGCTCGAGGTGCCGGTGCCGCCGGCCGACGCGGCGGCGCCGACGGCCGGCGACGCCGTATAGAGTCCCGCCGCGATGTCCTTCATCCTCATCGCGGGCGCCGGCCGCGTCGGCTCGGCCGTCGCGCGCTCCATGCTCGCCGCAGGCCATGAGGTCTCCGTCCTCGATGAGGACCCGCTCTCGCACGAGCGGCTCGACGCCGGGCAGCCAACGACGTGGGAGGACGTCGGCGGGCGCTTCACCATCGGGCAGGCGATCGAGGCGGAGGCGCTGATCGAGGCCGGGATCGAGCAGGCCGACGTCTTCATCGCCTCGACGCACGGCGACAACACGAACCTCACCGTCGCGCAGATCGCCCAGAAGATGTTCAACGTGCCGAACGTCCTGGTGCGCGTCAGCGACCCCGCGCGCGCCGAGTGGTACGCGGCGCAGGGTCTGCGCACCATCTGCCCGACCCGCTTCGCGATCGAGATGTTCGAAGAGGCGCTGACGGACGTGCCCTCCTGATGTACGCGATCATCGTCGGCGGCGGGAAGGTCGGCCTGAACCTCGCGCGCGAGCTGCTCGGCAAGGGCCACGAGGTGACGCTCATCGAGCAGCGCCGCGAGCGTTACCTGGCGATGGAGGACGAGCTCGAGCACGTCGCCCAGTACGGCGACGGCACGGAGCTGTGGGTGCTCGAGCGGGCCGGCGTCCAGCGCGCCGATCTCGTCGTGGCGGTCACCGGCGACGACGAGGACAACATCCTCATCTGCCAGATCGCGCGCGAGAAGTACCTCGTCGACCGCTTCATCGCGCGCGTCAACAACCCTCGCAACCGCCAGTACTTCGACCTGCTCGGCATCAAGCCGGCCGTGTCCGCGACCGACCTCATCCTGCGCCTGATCGAGCACGAGGTGCCCCAGTACGGCCTGGTCCACCTGCTCGACCTGCCGGGCGAGCGGCTGGAGATCATCGAGATCGAGGTCGCGCCGGGGTCGAACGCCAGCGGCGTCGCGGTCCGCGACCTGCGCCTGCCCGAGGGCAGCATCGTCATCTCGGTGCTGCGCGAGGGCTCAGGCTTCGTGCCAAAAGCCGACACGGTCATCGCCGTCGGCGACGAGGTCCTGGTCTGCCTGGACCCCGGACTGGAGGAGCAGGTCACGAGCCTCTTCGCGGTGGCCTAGGCTCGCCGTCGAGCGCGCACGGGATGATCCCCGGATGCGCTACTACCCGCAGGTCCCCGCGCGGCGCACGCGCGCCATCCTCGCCGACGTCGTCGTCGTGCTGCTGATCGTCCTCTTCGCGTGGCTGGGCTTGAAGGTCCACAGCACCGTCGACCAGCTCGCCGCGCTCGGCCGCGGCGTGCAGGACGCGGGCAGGTCGGTCCAGTCCGGCTTTCAGGACGCCGGCAGCGTCGTCGGCTCCGTTCCGCTCGTCGGCGGACAGCTGAAGAGCGCGCTGAACAACGCCGGAGCGCAGACCGGCGGCAACGCGATCGCCCTCGGCCGCGAAGGCGAGGTCGCCGTCAACGACGCCGCGCGCCTGCTCGGCTGGGTGACGTTCGGGCTGCCCACGCTGCTCGTGCTGCTGTGGGCGATCCCGCGCCGGGTCATCCGCGTGCGACGGATGAACGCCGCGATCAAGCTGCTCGGCGCGGCCGAGACCCCCGAGCGGCGTCGTCTGCTCGCGATGCGCGCCGCGTTCGACCTGTCGTTCGGCACCCTCCTCTCCTACACGGAGGACCCGATCGGCGATCTCGCCGAGGGGCGGTACGAACCCCTCATCCGAGCCGTCTTCGAGGACGTCGGGCTGCGGCCCCCGGCCGCCGAGCAGGGCCTATACTGACCCCGCGCAGAGCGCCTTGCGGGATGGTGTAATCGGCAACACGCTTCGCTCTGGACGAAGTATTCTAGGTTCGAGTCCTAGTCCCGCAGTAGTAGTAGTAGTAGTAGTAGTAGTAGTCCCCGAAGACCGGTTGTCGGGTCGTCGGCTTCTTCGACAGGGTGCGACGGTCACAACCCAGTGGAGCGCGGCCCCGAAACGCTGTTTACGACAGGTCCGCCCAGGTGTATGGCGCTCGGCCGCGGACGTGCGGCGTGTGCTTGAACCACTTGGCGGTGAAGTGCTCGGTCCGTTTGCAGGTCCCGCCGCCGGCCAGCCGTGTGGTTGCGGTGGCTGTGCCCGTCGCGCCCTTCGAAGTGAACTGCCCCTTCCACGTGATCTTGACCGCGCCGGTCGGAGCGCTGCACGAGCCAGCGAATGTGCCACTGCGGCTTATTGTGTCCGTCTGCATCGCTGGGGGGTCTCGGATCGCGAGGACGACATCACAGTTCATCACGGGGCTGATCTGCGTGTGCTGCAGATGGCGGCCGTCGGCTGCCACCTTGAGGTAGACGAGATTTGAGACGTCGGGGATCCGCTGGTCTGTCAGCCCGTCGTACTCGCCGCTCGTCTTCACGGGGGACCTGCCGGCGAGTCCTGGGGCGGGCATGAGGAGAAGCACGCAGAGCGTGCTGGCCGCGACCGCGATCGCGACGCCCATGGTCCTAGAGCCCGTGGCGTGATCAGACGGGCGCATCGCGCGCCTCCTCGTCCGGTGGTTCATTGACGATGACCGTCTATGTCGGTAGTGCGCCGGCTTGAGCGCTTGCCGGACCTGCAGCCATGGAGGCTGCCCGGACGCGAACTATCAGACCTGCGGCCGCTGCGCCCAGCAGCGCCCGGCGCCCACGCCGGGACTCCCAGAGCTGCTCTCGTTCGATGCGGTTACTGTCACGGTCCGGGTCGCGCTCGTGCTGGTCGTAGACTACGGCGCGGGCGGCGGTCGTGGCGGTCGTCTTGCGCGTTATGGTCGTCGTGGGTTGCTCGGTGACCGTGGTCGTCGTCGGCGCTGCCGTCGGGGTGACCGTCTTCGTCCTCGTCTGGGCCGGGAGTGTCTCGGTGACGGTGCGCGTCTCGGTGGGCGCGGAAGTCGTCCCGGCCTCCGTGGCGTGCCGGTCGTCGTGCCGGTCTCGGTCGTCGAGGTCCCAGTCGGCACCGTGGTCGTGGGCGCGCTCGCGGTCGGGACTGCTGCCACCGTCGGGCGGGCAACGTTGACCGTCGCGCGGCGGACGTGCGAAGCTCCTCCGGTGACCGATCCGCGCAACGCGCCGTTCGGTGCCGTGCTCCTTTCGGACGTCGTCGCGGCGACGGACATCTACCCGGACTACCCGGACGCCACCGACGGCGAGTTCCGTCTCGTTCGCCGCCACTTCGACGTTCGAGCGTTCGGGGTGAACGCGATCACGGGCGGCGCGGGCGACGAGCTGGTGGAGCCGCATCACGAGCGCGACGACGAGAGCAATCGCACGGACGGCCACGAGGAGCTGTTCGCGGTGATGAGCGGACATGCGGTGTTCACCGTCGACGGAGAGGACATTGACGCCCCCGCCGGCATGCTGGTGTTCGTGCGCGACCCGGCGCTGATCCGCAGCGCCCGGGCGACGGTCGACGGCACGGCGATCCTCGCAATCGGAGGCCCCCCGGGCGTGCCGTTCGAGATCTCCCGGTGGGAACGCGAGTGGTTTCCCTGAGCGCTTGAGCCATCTTTTCGGCCCGGTTTATGCCGTCCACAGCGGCCGCCGCTGTCCTGTGTGAGAGCCCGGCCGGCGGACCAGGATGGTCCCTGCCGCGCCGGGCTCCTCGGTCGAACGTGTGTCCCTCGGCCCTTGCGCGGGCGTACCGTTCGCCCATGGGCGACGCGGCAACAGCCGGCCTGTCGGACCGCACCACGGAGAGCACGGTCGCTCACGAGCGCGCCGAGCAGCGGGCGCGGAGCAGGGCACGCCGCGCCGATCAGCGCCGTGACCTCTACGCGACCATCCTGGACCTCGTCGACGAGCTGCCGGCCGGCGAGCCGCCGCCGCAGACGCTCAGCTGGGTCGTGGCGACGATCGACGCCGACGTCCGGGACGGGGTCGCTGAGCTCATCGACCTGCTGCACGGTGAGGTCGACCGCACGATGTCGTTGCTGCGGCCCGGTGTGCCGCCCGAGGAACTGACCCCGCACGCGCAGCTGCTGGCGCTCGACCTCCAGGCTCAGTCGCGGGTCGCCGATGCGCTCGCCGCGTGCGCGCGCCTGCGCGACGCGTTCCGCGATCGCGGGTGGCTGTAGCTCTGCGCTGAGGCGCGGCCCCGCGCCGCACCGGTCTTGGGCCGCGTCGCTGGGGCCGCGCGCTCAGTGCGGCGCCAAGGCCAGATTAGGCGGGTGCGGCGGCGCGCGGTGGGGGAGATTCGTACACCGCGTGCAGAACCCAGGCGCTGCGAGCCCTCGTCGACGTGTACGCTCGGCGGTACCTTCAGGCGCCGGCCGCCGCCTCGAGGTGGCTCGGCGCGTGGCTCAGCGCAGAGGAGGGTGGCGTCGTGGACACCGAGATCAGGTGCGCAAGGTGCGGCCGCTGGTACGAGTCGTCGGACCTGGGATGGGTCGAGGACGTGGTCACCACGCCCGACGGAGACGAGGAGGTCGAGTACCTCTGTCCTGACTGTGCGGTCGAGACGGGGGACGCCGACATGGTGATGGACGAGATCGGGTCGGCGCTCGAGGGCTGGGAGCGCCCCTCGGACTAGCGCCCGCGCGGGACGGTAGGGTGTCCCCAGCGTTCGGGGAACCATGCAAGGCACGCGGACAATCGCCGGCACCGAGCCCGCCGGCTCAGGCGATGGCGACGAGCTCGCCGGTCGGCGCAGCGACTACCGGCGCATCCGCCGCGCGATCCTGAACGGTGCTGCAGCGGTGCTGGCCGAGGACCCCGGCGCCTCCTCGTCGACGATCGCCCAGGCGTGCGGCGTGCACCGCGCGACGCTCTTCCGGCACTTCCCCTCGCGCGAGCGCCTGACCAATGCGCTGCTCCTCGAGTACAACACTGAGCTGTGCGCGGCGATGCACCGTCCCGAGCCCGATGAGCTGATGGACCGTGACGAGCTGGTGCGCGTCACGGACGCGATGGTCGGCGCGGCGATGCGCTGGTGCGTGCTGCGCTACGTGCCCCTGTACGCCCCCCAGGTCGACCAGGAGCGCGCACGCGTCCGCCACCTGGGACGGGGGATCATCGCGGCAGCGCGCCGCACGCCCGGGCTCCTGCGCGACGATGTCGACGACGAGGTGCTGCTGCGCGCGTGGCTGACGCCGCTGGTGACCGCATCCGCCCCGGAGGCCGATCCACTCGACGTGCGCCGAGCGATGCTCGTCGGGATCCTGCGCCAGAGCTGACGGCGGGTCACGCGGGCCGCCCGGGCAGTGCCGCGAGCCGCCGGCGCAGCGCGCGCACGTCGGCGACGCGCCCCGAGTAGAGCTCGACGCCGTAGCGGCGGTCGAGGCGCGTGCGCATGATCACGTCGGCCATGAACGCGTCGCACGTGATCAGGCGACAGCGAGGCAGCGCGAGCGCCAGGGCCCGGAGGTCGAGCTCGTCGCTTGCGCGCGGGCGCCGAGCGGGATGCTCGCGCTTGATCGTCTCCTCCAGACGTCGCTCGATCTCGCGCTCCTCGGGTCCCGGCGTCTCGGGCAGCCGCCGACCATGCGAGAGGCCTGAGAGGAGCTCCAGGACGCCGAGCTCCGGCCGCGGCGCCGACTCGATCTCGTGCACCGGGGATGCAGGCACGAGCACCGCACCCCGCTCGACCGCCGCGCGCAGCATGGGCTCGAGCTCGCGGAACACGGGCTTGCCCTTGACGATGCCGCTGAGGTAGTTCTGGTCGAGGTAGAGCAGGGGAGGGGTGCCCGAGGGCATGGCGCCATGATGCTGCGGGCTCGCCCACGCAGGATTCCCGCTCTCCGCGGACGTTCCCCCGCCCGTGGGGTTGAACGGCGCTTCGGGCGGTGCGAGCCTGGAGCCTGAGATGAGCGGTCGACGGGCTGGAGACGGCATCGAGACCGGGCAGGTGTGGCAGAGCGGAGGACGCGCGGTGCGCGTCCTCGGCAGGGAGCGCGCGCGCGTGCTTGTCCGCGACAGCTACGGCTGGCGGCGCTCGCTGACCGAGGAGCAGCTGCAGCGAGGGTTCCGCAGGACGGGGTCGGCGTCCGACGACGACGCGCGCGGCGTCATGGCGTGCCGCGCGCTGCCCGACGTCGAGCCCGCCTGAGCGCTCCGCCGCGGCCGCTAGCCTTCGCGCGCATGTGGCCGGTCGTCATCACCGTCA
>Ga0335070_10001323_pt1 | contig 28559 bp, 24 predicted proteins | sample Lox_Sample_13_FD_206722 | JGI IMG/M metagenome (GOLD analysis project Ga0335070, IMG submission 206722) | Soil microbial communities from Loxahatchee National Wildlife Refuge, Florida, United States - Lox_Sample_1.3 | ecosystem: Environmental > Terrestrial > Soil > Wetlands | place: USA...
GCGTCAAGGGTAATTTTCTGACATTGCTGCGTGCGGTTGCGCGCGGCACGCCGCTGCCGTTCGCGTCCATACACAACAAGCGCAGCCTGCTCCATGTCGGCAATCTGGCCGCCGCCATCGCGCGTTGTATCGATGATCCGGCGGCGGCCGGCAAAACCTTTCTGGTGGCCGATGATGAAGGAATATCGACGCCGGAACTGGTGCGCGCGATCGCCACAGCGCTCGACGTGCCGGCGCGGCTGCTGCCGTTTCCGCCTGCGCTGCTGCGCGCCGCGGCGGCGCTGCTCGGACGCGGCGGCGCAATGGCGCGCCTGACCGGCTCGCTGCAGGTCGACAGCGGCCGCATCCGGCGCGAACTGGGCTGGCGGCCGGAATGCACTCTGGCGCAGGGGCTGGCGCAGACGGCGCGGTGGTATCATGCGCAGGTTGGCGCAAGCTCATCCACAGAATAATTCCGCCGTGCCGCATGCGATCTGGGCCCCGCTGACCGCCTTTGCCGCCACCCTCGTCATCGTGTGGTGGCTCGTGCGCAGCCGGTTCAGCGACCTCGTACTCGATCACCCGAACCAGCGCTCGCTGCACTCGCTGCCAGTGCCGCGCGGCGGCGGCATCGGCATCCACGCCGGCATCGTGCTCGCCTGGCTGACGATCCATCCGCCGCTGCCGTTCACATTGTGGTTGGCGTTCGCGCTGCTGTTCGCGGTATCGCTGACGGACGATCTGCGCGGCGTGCCGGTGGCGATAAGGTTCATCATCTATCTGCTGGCCGCCTACCTGTTTGCGGCGGATTTGCTGCGCGCCGAATCCGGTTTGCCCGCCGCGCTGCTGATGACGCTGGCGCTGGCGTGGATGGCCAATCTCTACAATTTCATGGACGGCGCGGACGGCCTGGCCGGCGGCATGGCATTGTCCGGCTTTTCGTTTTACGGGATTGCGGCGTGGCTGACCGGCGATCATCCGTTCGCGCTGGCCAATTTCAGCATCGCGGCGGCAGCGGCGGCGTTTTTGATCTTCAATTTCCACCCGGCGCGGATTTTCATGGGCGATGTCGGCGCGGTGCCGCTCGGTTTTTTTGCCGGCGCGCTCGGCCTGCTCGGCTGGCTGCGCCACGACTGGCCGTGGTGGTTGCCGCCGCTGGTGTTCTCGCCGTTCATCGTCGATGCGAGCGTCACGCTGCTGCGCCGCATGGTGCGCCGCGAGCGCGTGTGGCAGGCGCACCGCGACCATTATTATCAGCGCCTGGTGCAGCTGGGCTGGGGGCACCGCGGCACGGCGATGGCCGAATACGCGCTGATGGCCGTGTGCGGCGGCGCCGCGCTGCTGATGCTGAGCTTGGCGCCGACGGCTCAGTGGATTGCGCTTGGCATCGCCGCCGTGCTGTATCTGCTGTTGATGGCGATCGTCGAAAATGCGTGGCGGCGCTTCGAGGCGGGACGTCGGACATGAAATTCAACTGGCGCATGTGGCTCGCGTTCGGGCACGATGTCGCCGCCTGCTGCATCGCGTGGCTGATTTCATTCTGGCTGCGCTTCAATCTCGACATTCCGGCGCCGTTCGGCACGCTCGCGCTGCATTCGCTGGCATGGGTGGTGCCGCTGCAGGCGGCGCTGTTCCTGATGTTCGGGCTCTACCGCGGCATCTGGCGCTTCGCGAGCCTGCCCGATCTGAAGCGCATCCTCGCCGCGGTCGTGGTCGCGGCAATCGCGATACCCGCGGTGTTCGTGATGCTGCAGATCACGGTGCCGCGCTCGGTGCTGATCATCGATCCGCTGCTGCTGGTGCTGCTGATGGGCGGCAGCCGCTTCGCTTACCGGATGTGGAAGGAACAGGGACTCGCCGGCATTTCCGGACAGGGCGAACCGGTCGCAGTGGTCGGCGCCGGCGCGGCGGCGGTGAACCTGATCAAGGAGCTGGCGCGCAGCACGCAATGGCGCGTCGCCGCCGCCTTCGACGACGACAAGGCCAACACCGGCCGCGAGCTGCACGGGGTGCGGGTGGTGGGAACGATCGCCGAGCTGCCCGCACATTGCCGGCGGCTCGGCATCCGGCAGGCGATCATCGCGCTGCCCGACGCGGCCCACGGCGTGCGGCGGCGCGCGGTGCAGATCTGCCGCGATGCCGGACTGAAGGTGCTGACGGTGCCGTCGTACGACGATCTGGTCGGCGGCAAGGTCACGGTATCGCAGATCCGCCACGTCGAGCTCGACGATCTGCTCGGACGCGACCCGGTGGTGCTCGATACCGCCGGCCTCGACGGCTGGATCCACGGCCGCTGCATCATGGTGACCGGTGCCGGCGGTTCGATCGGCGCCGAACTGTGCCGTCAGATCGCGCGCTTCAAGCCGGCGCGGCTGGTGCTGTTCGAAGCCAGCGAATTCGCGCTCTACAAGATCGAACAGGAATTCCGCGCCCGCTGTCCGGAACTGGCGCTCGCCTTCATGATCGGCGACGTCAAGGATCGCGAGCGGATCGCGCAGGTGCTGCGCGCCCATCGTCCGTCGGCGGTGTTCCACGCCGCCGCCTACAAGCATGTGCCGCTGATGGAACAGGAAAATGCGTGGCAGGCGGTGCAGAACAACGTGCTCGGCACGCTGGTCGCGGCGCAGGCTGCGCTCGCGCACGGCGTCGAGAAATTCGTTTTCATTTCGACCGACAAGGCGATCAATCCGACCAGCGTGATGGGCGCCAGCAAGCGGCTCGCGGAAATGGTGTGCCAGGCGCTGCAGCGGCCCGCGGCGGCCGGCGGCACCGGTTTCGTGATGGTGCGCTTCGGCAACGTGCTCGGCTCGACCGGCAGCGTGATTCCGAAGTTCCGCGAGCAGATCGCGGCCGGCGGCCCGGTTACCGTGACCCACCCGGAAATGCGGCGCTATTTCATGTCGATCCCGGAGGCCGCGCAACTGGTGCTGCAGGCGGGACTGATGGGCAACGGCGGCGAGATCTTCGTGCTCGACATGGGCGAGCCGGTGCTGATCGCCGATCTCGCGCGCGATCTGATCAAATTGTCGGGGTTCAGCGAGAGCGAAATCCGCATCGTCTACACCGGATTGCGTCCCGGAGAAAAACTCTACGAGGAGCCGCTCGCCGCCGACGAAAACTCGCTGCCGACGCCGCATCCGAAGCTGCGCATCGCCAGGGCGCGCCAGGAAGACGGCGCGTGGCTGGCACAACTGGGCGAATGGCTGGCCGGCGCGCCGCGCGATGATGCCGAAGTGCGCGGCGCGCTCGCGCACTGGGTGCTCGAATACCGCGGCAACGGACGCGATGCATGATGGACGCCGCGACGGCCGGCGTTCCCGGCAAGCGGGATGTCCTGCGGCGCGCGCTCGAGCTGCGGCGGCGCGGCGTCCTGTTCGATCCGCATGACACCGCGCGCGAAGACGTGTTCCGCGGCAGCATCGACCGCTTCTGCGACATCGCGCTCAGGCTGCGCGGCTGCCGGCGCGTGCTCGATGTCGGCGCCGGCCACGGCATGCTGCTGGCGCTGCTCAACGCGCTCGGCCACGAATGCCACGCGCTCGACATCGCCGACCGCGCGCAGGAATATCCGGAGATCTACCGCAGCCAGCCGATCGCGTTCAAGACGTGCAACGTCGAAGTCGATCCGATACCGTATCCGGACGGCTATTTCGACGCGGTCGTCTGCTGCCAGGTGCTCGAGCATTTCACGCACTCGCACCTGCCGGCGATGATCGAAATGCGGCGCGTGCTGAGGCCGGGCGGCATCGTCGAAGTCGATGTGCCGAACGTGGCGAGCTTCCGCAACCGCAGCCGGCTGCTGCGCGGCAAAAACGTCACCTATGATTACGAAGAACACTATCTGCGCGCGCAGCCGGTCGGCTACAAAGGTATGTCGTTCTATCCGCTGCGCCACAACCGCGAATTCACCGGGCGCGAACTTGAAATCCTGTTCGCCGCCGCCGGCTTCCGCAACATCGAAGTGCGCTTTCTGAAATCGCGCCGCTACCGCACCGGCCTCGAGCGCGTGAAGAGCCTGGGCACCATGCTGAAGGACGCGGTGCCGGGCCTGCGCAAATCGCTGATCGCATTCGCCGAAAAATGACCTTGTCGGAATTCCAGAAATACAGCGCCGATGTCGCGCGCGCCTGCGCGCTCGGGCTTGCCGTCTCGCTGCCGTTTTCGACCGCGCTCGACAACGTGCTGCTGGTGTTCCTGCTGGCGGGCTGGCTGGCGGCCGGCGACTGGCGTCGGCGCTGGACGATGCTGCGCGCCAATCCGGTGGCGCTGACCGCGCTCGGCTTCGTCGCGCTGCTGGCGGCCGGACTGGCGTACGGCGAACGTCCGCTTGCCGACGGCTGGCGCTATTTCGGCAAATACGCGGACCTGTTGCTGGTGGCAATGCTGATCATGCTGTTCGCCGACGCGCGGTGGCGGCAGCGCGCGTGGTCGGCGCTCGCCGCCGGCCTGCTGCTGCTGCTGGCGCTGTCGTGTCTCACCGCCGGCGGCCTGGTCCCGCCCAACCCGTGGCTGCACGGCACGCCCGGTAATCCGGTCGTGTTCAAGCAGTGGCTGACGCACGGCATCCTGATGGCATTCGGCGCTTTCGTGTTCGCGCTGCGCGCGCTGTACTCGGCCACCCCGGCGCAGCGCGCGGGATGGTTCGCCGCCGCCGCGCTGGCCGCCACCAACGTATTGTTCATGGTGCAGGGGCGCACCGGTTATCTGGTACTGGCGCTGCTGGCGCTGTACTTCGGTTACGTCTGGCGGCGCCGGGCCGGACTGGCGGCGCTGGCGGCGGGATTGGTCATCATCGTTAGCGGCGGTTTTGTTCTGTCGTCCACGCTGCACGATCGCGCCATGCTGGCGCTGCACGAAGCGCAGCAATGGCGGCCGGGCGCGGCGACGCACACCTCGGTCGGCCTGCGGCTCGAGTTCTACCGCAACAGCCTCGCGATCATCCGCGAGCGGCCGCTGGTCGGTGCCGGCACCGGCGGTTTCCCGTACGCGTACCGCCAGCAGATTGCCGGCAGCGCGCAGGAGCCGACCGACAATCCGCATAACGAATATCTGCATATGACGGCTCAGCTCGGCGTGGCCGGACTGGCGGCGCTGCTGACGCTGTTCTGGATGCCGTGGCGCTGCGCGGCGTGGCTGCCGACCGCGCACGAAACCCATCTTGCGCGCGGGCTGGTGCTGGCGATCGCGGCCGGCTGCCTGTTCAATTCGCTGCTGATCGACCACACCGAGCGGCTGCTGTTCGCGTGGGGCCTCGGCGTGCTGTTCGCCGGTTTACAATCGCGGGCACTGTCTTCAGGCCAGCCATGAAGCTGTCAGTCGTCATCATCACCCGGGACGAAGCGCCGGTCATCGCGCGCTGCCTGGAATCGGTCGCCTGGGCCGACGAGATCATCGTGCTCGACTCCGGCAGCACCGATGCCACCGTTGAAATCGCGCGCAGCCACGGCGCGAAAGTCGCGATCGCCGGCGACTGGCCGGGCTACGGTGCGCAGAAGAACCGCGCGCTCGAGCTCGCAACCGGCGAGTGGGTGCTGGCGCTCGACGCCGATGAATGGGTGAACGACGAATTGCACGCCGAAATCAAAGCGGCGCTGGAGGCGCCGGGCACTCACGCCGCGTTCAGGATGCCGCGCCGGTCAAGCTATTGCGGCCACTGGATGCGCCATTCCGGCTGGTGGCCGGACTACGTGACGCGCCTGTTCAGGCGCAAAACCGCAAGGTTCTCGCCGGACCTGGTGCACGAAAAGCTGCTGGTCGATGGCGCGGTGGGAACGTTGGGCGCGCCGCTGCTGCACGAAGCGATCCGCAGCCTCGAACAGGCGCTCGACAAGATGAACGCCTATTCCAGCGCCGGCGCCGCGATGCTGGCCGCGCGCGGCCGGCGCGCGTCGCTGGCGACCGCGGTCGGACACGGATTGTGGACCTTCGTCCGCACTTATTTTCTGCGCCTCGGCTTTCTCGACGGTCGCGCCGGCTTCATGCTCGCGGTGTCGAACGCCGAGGGCGCTTATTACCGCTATTTGAAACTGGCGCTGCGGGAACAATCATGAAAACCGCGGTCATCGTCACCACCTACAACCGCCCCGATGCGCTGGCGCTGGTGCTTGACGGCTACCTCGCGCAGAACAGTCTCGACTTCGAATTGATCGTCGCCGACGACGGCTCGACCGATGACACGCGCCGGCTGGTCGTTGATTACGCGAAACGCGCGCCGTTTCCGCTGAAGCACGTATGGCACGAGGACCGGGGATTTCGCGCGGCCGCGATCCGCAATCGCGCGGTCGCGTCGACTGCCGCCGACTACCTGCTGTTTACCGACGGCGACTGCATACCGTCGCGCGCTTTCGTCGCCCGTCACCGCGTGCTCGCCGAGCCGGGCTGGTTCGTCGCCGGAAACCGCGTGCTGCTGTCGCGCGCTTTCACCGCACGCGTGATCGCCGAGCATCTGCCGCTTCACGCGTGGACCGCCGGTGACTGGCTCGCGGCCTGGGCGCGCCGCGACATCAACCGGCTGCTGCCGCTGATCGCGCTGCCCGACGCCGGCTACCGCAAGCTTTCGCCGCAACGCTGGGCCGGCGTGAAGACCTGCAACCTCGCGCTGTGGCGCGCCGATTTCGAGCGCGTCAACGGCCTCGACGAATCCTATTCAGGATGGGGCCTTGAAGACTCCGACCTGGTGATCCGGCTGCTGCACGCCGGCGTCAAGCATAAAAGCGCGCGCTTCGCGGCGCCGCTGTTCCACCTCTGGCATCCGGAAAACGACCGCAGCAGCCTGGTGGAAAACCGGCAACGGCTCGGCCAGGTGCTGGCCTCGAACCGGATCGCCGCGCCGCTCGGCTTCGACCGCTATCGATGAAGGCGCCGCGCAGCGCGCTGGTCGTGGTGCCGCGCCGGCTCGGCGATGTGCTGCTGGCGACGCCGGTCATGCGCTCGCTGAGACACGCGTTCCCGCAGTGCGCGATCGACGCGCTGGTGTTCGCCGGAACGGAAGCTGTGCTTGCCGGCAATCCCGATATCAGGCGCGTGATCACGATCGCCGAGCGTCCGGCCATCGGCGCGCATCTCGCGCTGGCGGTGCAATTGTTCCGCCGCTACGACCTTGCGCTGTCGCTGGTGCCCGGCGACCGCTCGACGCTTTACGCATGGCTGGCCGGCCGCCGCTGCGCCGGTCTGGTCATCGATACCGCCAAACACACGTGGAAAAAATGGCTGCTCGGAAAGTGGGTGCCCTTCGACAACCGCGGCACGCACACCGTCATCATGCATCTGCGCACGGTCGAGGCGCTCGGCGTTACGCCGCTGACCGAGGTCGTGGCCGAGCCGCGCGCCGCGGACCGGCAAGCGGCGCGTATTGCATTGGCGCAGTTCGGGATCGGCTCGAAGTATGCGGTGCTGCACCCGTTTCCCAAATTCCGCTACAAGCAATGGCACGATGCGGGCTGGAGCGAAGTCGCGCACCGGCTGAGGCAGCGCGGACTGCGGGTCGTAATCACCGGCAGCGGCGATGCCGAAGAGCGCGCCTGTTGCGCGGCGCTCGCCGCCAGAACCGGCGCCGCCAATCTTGCCGGCGCGCTGGCGCTGCCGGCGACGGCCGCGGTGATCGCCGGCGCCGCCATTTATATCGGCCCCGATACCGTGACCACCCACCTGGCCGCAGCGTCGGGCGTGCCGACCATCGCGTTGTTCGGACCCGGCGACCCGCTCAAATGGGGGCCGTGGCCGCGCGGGCAGCGCGACCTCGTCAATCCGTGGCGGCGCATCGGCAGCCAGCGGCGCGGCAACGTGCGCATCGTGCAAGGCACTGCGCCATGCACGCCCTGTCTGCTCGAGGGCTGCGATCGCCGCATCGACAGCGCCTCCGACTGCCTGACGAACCTGCCGGCGCGCCGCGTGATCGATGCGCTGGAACAGTCGTTGACGGCTGCGGTGTGATGCGGCCGCGCTGCCTGCGCTAGGTTTCGGCAGGCTCCGCGAACTGGATGCGGTAGAGCCGCGCGTAGATTCCGTCGCGCGCCAGCAGCTCGCGATGACTGCCGGTCTCGGCGATGCGCCCGCGGTCGAGCACGACGATGCGATCGGCTTTTTCGATCGTCGACAGCCGGTGTGCGATCACGATCGTGGTGCGCCCCCGCATCAGCGCTTCGAGCGCGGCCTGCACGTGGCGCTCCGATTCCGAGTCGAGCGCCGAGGTCGCCTCGTCGAGGATCAGCACCGGCGCGTTCTTCAGCAACGCGCGCGCGATCGCGATGCGCTGCCGCTGCCCGCCCGACAGCTTGACGCCGTTTTCGCCGACCAGCGTGCGCAGCCCCTCCGGCATGCGCCGGATGAATTCCATCGCGTGCGCCGCCTCCGCCGCCTTGACGATGTCGGCCTCTGCGATGTCGCGCATCGCGCCGTACGCGATATTGGCGGCAACGGTGTCGTTGAACAGCACCACGTCCTGACTGACCAGCGCGATGTTGGCGCGCAGCGACGCCAGCGTCAGTCTTTCAAGATCGTTGCCGTCGAGCAGAATGCGCCCGGCGGTCGGGTGATAGAAGCGCGGCACCAGATTGGCGAAAGTGGTTTTGCCGCCGCCGCTGACGCCGACCAGCGCGACCGTTTCGCCGGGCGCGATGGTCAGCGTTATCGCATCGAGCGCCAGCCGCTGCGGATCGCCATAGTGGAAGCTGACATCGTCAAACCGGATTTCGCCGCGCGCGCGCGCGATCGCCATGGTTCCGGTGTCGGGTTCGGTCTGCTGGTCGACCACCTCGAATATGCTTTCCGCCGCCGCCAGCCCGCGCTGCAGCGGCTCGTTGACGCCGGTCACGCGCTTCAGCGGCGAAGTCAGCATCAGCATCGCAGCGATGAACGAGACAAAGCCGCCGACCGTCATTGCGCCGGCGAGCGGGCGGCCGGTCGCAAAATAGACGATCGCCGCCAGCGCGACGCCGGCGAGCAATTGCACGATCGGCACGCTGGCGGCGGCGGCGGACGTCTGCTTCATCGTGAACCGGCGCACGCGATCGGACTGCGCGGCGAAGCGCGCAGCCTCGTAGTCGCGGCCGCCGAACAGCTTGACCACCTTGTGGCCATCGATCGTTTCCTCGAGCACCTGATTGACGTCGCCCATCGCCTGCTGCACCGCGCGGCTGCTGTTGCGCAACCGGATGCTGATCATGCGCACCACGCCGACGATCGGTGGCGCCATCACCAGCGCAAGCAGGGTCAGCTTCCAGTCGAGCCAGAACAGCCACGCCAGCAAGCCGATGATCGTCACCAGATCCTTGAACAGCACGGCCAGCACATTGGTCGCGGCGGCGGTGACCTGCAGCACGTCGTAGGTGAACTTGGAGATCAGATTACCGGTCAGATGATCGTCGTAGTAGGCGGTCGGCAGGTCGAGCAGCCGCCCGAACATCGCAGCGCGCAGATCCAGCACCAGCCGGTTGCTGATCCAGCCGATCGAGTAGGCCGCGGTGTAATCGGCAGCGCCGCGCACCAGCACGATCGCGATGATGATCGCCGGCATCCAGTGAATCAGCGTCTGGTCCTTGTTGACGAAAGTGCCGTCGAGCAGCGGCTTCATCAGCGCCGGCAGCACCGCTTCCGAAATTCCGACCACCGCGATGGCGAAAATGGACAGCGCGAAGATGCGCCAGTACGGCGCGACGTAATGCAGCAACCTCCAATAGAGTCTGGAACTGGTCAGCGCCGGCATGGGCGCCACAATATCAGAGGCTCATCCAAATGAAAACGGCGCGCCCCGCGGGGCGCGCCGTCGCATTGCATCGGCCGGAGTCTACTTGAGTGTATATTGCACGGAGGCAAACCAGCTGCGCCCCGGTTCCGGGTACGCGCTGAAGGTCGGGAATCCGGTATAAACGCCGTAACTGAAATACTTCTCGTCGAAAATATTTTCGACGCCGGCGCTCAGCAGCCAGCCGGCGATCTGCTTGCTCAGCTTCAGGTCGGCCACGGTGTAAGCCGGCATTTTCCTGCCGAAGGTGTTGGTTTCATCACCGTCGTAGATCTGCTCTCCGACATAACGGACCACGGCGTCAAGCCGCGCGCCCGGCGCGGATTGCCACGTCGCACCGACGTTCGCTGAACTGCGCGGAACCAGCGGCACATCCTTGTCGCTGACATCGATGCCGCCGAACGCTCCTTCGCGGAATTTCGCGACCGCATAGGTGTAATTGGCGAACGCGCTGATGGCGTCCGTGAAGCTCCACTTGCCTTCGAGTTCCAGTCCGTAACGGCGCGTCGGCGGCAGGTTGACGTTGTTGAATGCGATCGGATCGAGGTGGATTTCGTGGTTGATGTCCATTTCATAGAGCGCGGCGCGGTAGTGCGTTGCGGCCGTCTGGTATTCGATTCCGAGTTCACGGTCGTGCGAAGTCTGCGGTTCAAGCATCGTGATCGTCGCCGTAAACAGGTTGTAGTTGTCGTTTACGTTCGGCACCCGGAAGCTGTTGCCGAACTTTCCGTACAGCGACAGCGATTCACCGAGACGCTGCCGCAGCGCGACTTCGAAGGCGCGCAAGTCGCGATCGCGGGAATCCTCGGTGACGTTCACGTCGTCCGATACGTCATAGGTGACGCGATGCAGGCGGACGCCGAGCGACAGCGTGGTGCGCGCCGTCAGTTCAGAGGTGTCCTGCACGTACCACGCCCGATTGCGCTGGTCGGAAAGCGGGTGTCCGGCCACGAACGCTCCAAAGGCCGTGGTCGAATCGTATTTCCACTGATCCCAGTCGATCCCGGTGATCAGCGTGCTGGCAACACCGCCGAGCGTGAACGGCACGCGCAGTCGCGGCGTCGCGCTCCAGACATCGACCTGGGTATCGACATCGTCGCGGAACGGCGTCGCGACGAAAAACGCCGAATGCACGGTCTTGCCGCGGTATTGCAGGTTGAGCGCAAATTGAGCGTCGCCGAGCCCGAACTCGCCGCCCAGGTTGACGTGCCCGTCGGACATGCGGCTGAAATCGCCGGGCGTCGCGACCTGCCGCCGGTCGGCTTCGATTTGCGCTTCGGTCAGCGCGCCCGGCAACTGGAGGTCCTGCGCGTCGCCGCCGAATTTCGCGTACAGCCGGTTGCGTCCGTCTTGCCACTGCAGGTCGGCCTGCGCGTTCTGGTCGCGCAGTTGATTGCCGTCGCGGTAATTGTCGGTTTCGAGGTGGCGCGCATTGACGACGAGGCCCGTCTCCGATCCGGCGAGATTGATGCCCGCGGTGTAGTTCTGGGTGTCGTAGCTGCCGGCCTCAATCCCGGCATAGCCGCCGAGACGATCGCGCTGCGGCGTTCTGGTGATGATATTGATGGTGCCGCCGGTCGCGCCGCCGCCGTACAACACCGCGCCGCCGCCGCGCATGATCTCGATGCGTTCGATCGAGGACAGCGGGATCGACTCCCAATTGACGCTGGCCTGCTCGTTTTCGCTGATGCGCTGGCCGTCAAGCAGTACCAGCGTGTTCTGGTCACCGAAGACGCCGAAACCGCGCATGTCAACCTGCCAGTTCGGGGAACCGCTGCTGTCGCGCACCTGGATGCCGGCGATATGCTCGAGCAGTTCCGGCACCGTCGCCGCGGTGCTGTTGCGGATGTCGTCCGCGGTGATCACGGCGACGCCGACCGGCTGCGTCTGCGGCGATTCGTCGAAACGCGTCGCGGTGACGACGACTTCAGGCGCCGTCGAACTCACGATCTGCCCTGACGAAACGACGGGCATCATGATTGCCAATCCGGACAGGGCCGGACCGATGCACTTGTTGATGACGGTCCTGCAATAAAACATGGTCTTCATCCCTCGATTAATCAAATAGTGCCGCAGCTGAAGTGCGAACGGCTTCAGCGGCCGCAGCCATGTTTCGAAGCGCGGGCTCTACCTCTTCCCAGCGCCGCGTTTTCAATCCGCAGTCCGGATTGATCCACAGCCGTTCGGGCGGAATGACCCGCGTGGCCGCCACGATCAATTGCCGCATCTCTTCGGTCGAAGGAACACGCGGAGAATGGATGTCCCAGATGCCGGGGCCGATTTCGTTCGGATAATGAAAGTCCACGAACGCGCGCAACAGCTCCATGTTGGAGCGCGAGGTTTCGATCGAAATCACGTCGGCGTCGAGCGCAGCGATCGGCTCCATGATGTCGTTGAACTCGGAATAGCACATATGGGTGTGGATCTGCGTTTCGTCGCCGACGCCGGACGCGGACAGGCGAAACGCGTCCACCGCCCATTTCAGGTACGCCGGCCAGTCGGCGCGCCGCAGCGGCAGGCCTTCGCGCAACGCCGGCTCGTCGATCTGGATGATGCCGATTCCGGCGGCCTCGAGATCGCGGACTTCGTCGCGGATCGCCAGCGCGATCTGTTTCGCGGTTTCACTGCGCGGCTGATCGTCGCGCACGAAACTCCACTGCAGAATGGTGATCGGACCGGTCAGCATCCCCTTCATCGGCCTGTCAGTCAGGGACTGCGCGAACTTCGCCCAGCGCACCGTCATCGGCGCGGGGCGCGACACGTCGCCGTAAATGATCGGCGGCTTCACGCAACGCGAGCCGTAGCTCTGCACCCAGCCGTTTTCGGTGAACGCAAATCCCGCCAGCTGTTCGCCGAAATACTCGACCATGTCGTTGCGTTCGAACTCGCCGTGCACCAGCACGTCGAGCCCCGCCTGCTCCTGCCAGCGCACGCACTCGCCGGTTTGCCGTTCGAGAAATCGCTCGTAATCGGCGGTCGATATTTCGCCTTTTTTCCAGCGCGCACGCGCAGAACGTATTTCCTTCGTCTGCGGAAACGAACCGATGGTGGTGGTGGGCAATGGCGGCAGTTTGAACCGCGCATGCTGCTTTTTCCGCCGGACATCGAATCCATGCTGCCGCCGCAATTCCTGCACGGTGACCGCGTCGCAGCGCTGCTTGACCGCCGGACTGTGCACACGGGCGCTGTTCCGGCGGCGCGTGATCGCGGCGCAGTTTTCGCTCACCTCCGCGGTTTCCCCGTCCTGCTCAAGCTGGCGCGCCAGCGCTGCGACTTCGGCAAGTTTTTCCTCGGCGAACGCCAGCCACTCCTTGAGTTCGGCGTCGAGCTTGGATTCGTGTTTGAGGCTCAATGGAACATGCAGCAATGAACACGACGGCGCGATCATCAGACGTTCCGCGCCCAGTTTCCGCCGCGCGGACTGGAGCAGTTGCAACGATCCGGCAAAATCGTTTTTCCAGATATTGCGCCCGTCCACCACCCCCAGCGACAACTGCATGGTCGCCGGCAGCGTCTGCAGGATGCGATCGAGTTCGTGCGGCGCGCGCACCATGTCAACGTGGATCGCGTCCACCGGCAATTCCAGCGCCACCGGCAGGTTGTCGCGCAGATCGCCGAAATAGGTCGCCAGCATCAGCTTCAGCGCGGGCGCCGCAGCGCACAGCCGCGCATAGGCCGATCGCAGCGCCGTATGCTGCGCGTCGCTCAAATCGAGCGATAGCACCGGTTCGTCGAACTGCACCCAGCGCGCGCCCAGCGCGCCGAGCTGCTCCAGCACGCCGGCGTAAACCGGCAACAGCGCAGGTAACAATGACAGACGGTCGAAATTTCCGCTGCGGTTATCCGCCTTCCCCAGCAATAAAAACGAAACCGGCCCCAGCAGCACCGGCATGGTTTCAATGCCCAGCGCCCTGGCTTCCCGATATTCGTCGAGCGGTTTGCTGGAGGCGCAGCTGAAAGACTGCTCCGGTCGCAGTTCCGGCACCAGATAGTGATAATTGGTGTCGAACCACTTCGTCATTTCCAGCGCCGTCGCCGGCTGTCCGCAATGGACGTGATCCTGGTGCTCCTGCACCGGGCGTACGCCGCGCGCCATCGCAAAATAAGTGCGCACATCGACGCGGCCGCCGCGCCAGTCGAACCGCTCGGGAACCGCCCCCACCAGCGCACAGGTGTCCAGCACCTGGTCGTACAGACTGAAATCGTTCGACGGAATCAGCTCGATGCCGGCGGATTTCTGCAACCGCCAGTTTTCGCCGCGAATGGCCTTCGCCGTCGCCAGCAGGTCGGCCTCGCTGCTCTCGTCGGCCCAGTAGCTTTCCAGCGCCTTCTTCAATTCGCGCCGCTGGCCAATGCGCGGGAAACCGAGATTGTGGGTAAAAGATTTATCCGTCATTCTCCGCGACCCCTTTTTGCAAAGAATCGCGACGAAAATACAGCCGCTCCCCTGATAAAAAGAATATTGCTCGCCCTGGAAACGGACGAAATCCCGGTATTACTGGAAAAAAATGACATGTCTTCCTCGTGTCACGCGCCCGCCGCGCGCAGAATTGACGAATCCGAGGAAACACCTGGGAAGCCATCGACGACCACTGGCCGTACACCGCCGCCCCGCGGTGTGTCCTCACCGCGGCATCAGGCCGGTCTACGGACTCGCGAGACTGGACGCGCCGCCTTCCCGAGCTGGTTGAGCTCAGTGGCATCGTGACGCGCCCGCATTCGCCTACCGTTGCGGGGGCAGTACGGGCTTGGGCCGCAAATTTCCCGGCCGTACCCGTTTCCCGATTATCCCGGCGCGAGAATTCACGCGCGGGCACCTGAAACCGCGCCGCAGCCAGCCTCGCCATGACTTTTCCTGACGGTGCGCTGCGACATTCGCATTTTATACCAAACCACATTCAAAAAGAAACGTTAGGTATTGACCGGTCAGGATTTTCGAAACTATAGTGTCGGAATGGAGCAGGAATTCAAAGCGCTGGAAGACAAAATCAGCCAACTGGTGGAGTTGTGCCAGAGATTGCGCGCCGACAACCGCATGCTGCGCCAGCAACTGGCGTCGGCGCTCAATGACAACAAGCAGTTAAACGATAAAATCGGCACCGCCAAAAACGAACTCGAAACCCTGCTCGCCCAGATTCCGGAAAATGAGCTATGAGCGGCGACGATTCGAGCATGCAAATCAGCATCATGGGACGCGAGTTCCGCATTGCCTGTGCGCCCGAAGAACAGAAATCTCTGCGCGAGGCGGTCGACTACCTGAACCGCAAAATGCAGGAAATCAAGGATCAAGGCAAAGTGGCCGGCGTCGACCGCATTGCGATCATGGCCGCGCTCAACATTGCACACGAATATCTGACGATCCGCTTCGGAAGCTTTGACGTCGCCGAGTTTAAGCGTAGAATGGCCGGCATCGAGACCATCGTTGATCAGACATTGTCTGAACAGGACGAGTTGTTTTAGCCGATGGCATCAGGCATCGGCTGCTGCGGGTTATCCCCTGCGGTGCGCGTCAGGACTCCGGACTCTTTGAACCTATAGTATTACTCTTGGGTTGCTGACCAAAGACGGCGCTGTTGTGCGCGTCCAACAAGGAAGCGCCTGATGCGTCCGGAAGGCGACCATCTTGGACCTTCGGTTCAAGCGACAAAGGGCCGACGGCATCTGCGGGGGGCCAATATATCAAATCGATCGCCAATGCGGCGGCGTAGTTGTCCCCGCATCCCCCGACCTTGCCTCCCGATAGATGCCGATGCGTTACTGGCTGATGAAATCCGAGCCCGATGAATTCGGCATCGACGATCTGGCGCGCGCGCCGCGACATAGCGCAGCATGGTTCGGGGTACGCAATTACCAAGCGCGCAATTTCATGCGCGATGACATGCGTCCGGGCGACCTGGCTTTTTTTTACCATTCAAGCTGCGCTATACCCGGCATTGCCGGCATCGTTAAGACCGTGAAGGCGGCCTATCCCGACGCGACGCAATTCGACCGCGCCAGCAAATATTTCGATCCCAAGGCGACCCGCGAGCGTCCGCGCTGGTTCAATGTCGATGTGAAGCTGGTCGCCAGGACCCGCCTGGTACCGTTGCCGGAACTGCGCGCGCAACGCCCGCTTTCCGGTATGCGGCTGCTGGCGCGCGGCAACCGCCTGTCGATCACGCCCGTGAGCGCCGCCGAATGGCGGACCATCCTGCGCCTGATGGAAGAAGCGGAGACCGCGCTGTGATGGATATTAATGGGCTGATGCGTAAGGCGCTCAACACGAAAGCGTCGCTGCCGTCGAGTCCCGGTTTCGCCTGCACGCCGTTGCTCGTGAAGATCCCCATGATGATGGTGCCGGCAACACATATGCCGATCAGTTTCATCTGAATCGTTACAGGCATGCGACTCATCCAGACCCAGCGCCTGCTTTTTTGGGAGCCCCGATATCCCAATCTGGCGCGCGCTGCATGCTTGGCGCTCGTCGCGCTGATAGCCTACGTGGACTTTGTGCTGCCGAAACCGCTGAGCCTCGCGATTTTCTACCTGCCCGTCATCTTCGTCGCAAGTTGGTTGTGGGGAAAGAATTTTGGCGCCGTAATCGTGGTCGCCGCCGTCATCGGCTGGCTGTTCGATCATCTGACCACGGTGATCTATCCACACCCCTTCTATTATCTGTGGGACGTTGCGATCCGCCTTATCACATGGGGCGTTTTTGTCTGGCTGGTGGTGGAGCTTAAAGCCGCGCTGCTCAAGGCCGACGAACGTTTTATCACCCTGCTGAAGAGCTGGGATTCCGCCGTCTGCGTATCGGACATGCGCAACGGTACATTGCTCTATCTGAACGATTCGTGTTTGACGGCTTTCGGCGACGGTCCGCCCCTCGGCAGCATCCAGCAGATCGACTCACGCCTCGCTCCCCGCCCGTTGCTGGCCATCCCCGACGATCAGTTACGGCAGGTCAGCAGCCCCCCCTCCAGCCGCAATGTCCTCGAATGTTTCGATACCGCATCGGGGCGTTGGTATCTCGTGCGCGCCTACCTGCTGCAATGGATCAACGGTCAAATGACGCGCATCCAGATCGCGACCGACATCACCGAATACAGGCGGGTACAGGAAATCAACCGCCAGCAGCAGGAAAAACTTGAATTGGGGTCCCGGCTCATTACCCTCGGTGGAATGGCCTCGGCGCTGGCGCACGAACTCAATCAGCCACTCGCCGCGATCGTCAATTACAATCAGGGCTGCGTGCGCCTGCTGCACAAGGATCCCGTCGATCGCCAGGCTCTGCTTGCCGCGATGGAAAAAAGCAGCGCCCAGGCCGAGCGCGCCGGCAAGATCGTGCAGCACGCGCGCGCGCTGGCGCAGCGGCATGAACCGGAGCTGACACAATGCGACCTCAACGAAATCGTGACCGCCGTCGCGTCTGCACTCGAACTCAGCCTCCAGAAACACGGCATCCAGTTGACGCTCGATCTTGCCCCGTCGCTGCCGCCGTTGCTCGCGGACCGGATCATGATCGAACAGGCGATCTTCAATCTGGCGCGCAACGCGATCGAGGCCATGCACGACACGCCGCATGGACAAGGAAGAATGTCGATCCGCACCTTCCACGCCAATGACCGCGCTGTCGAGCTGCAGATCGCTGACAGCGGCTGCGGTCTTCCCGACGAGATGGACAAAACCCTGTTTGTTCCATTTTTCACCACCAAGTCCGACGGACTGGGACTGGGATTGAACTTGGTACGCTCGATAGCGGAAATCCACGGTGGGCAAGTGCGTGCGGCCCGCAATCCCGACATCGGCAGCACTTTTTATTTCACATTGCCTGTCACAAGACCGTGATAAACCACGTCACAATCTGCGTGATTGACGACGACGGCGCATTCCGCGATTCGCTGCGCTTTCTGCTCGAATCGGCTGGTTACACAGTCGCAGCTTACGAAAGCGGGAACTCGTTTCTCACCAGCCAGGATATGGAACACATCGGATGCATCCTGCTGGATGTGCGCATGACCGGCATGAGCGGCCTCGAGCTGCAGAACGAACTGAAGCAGCGCGCGATTCCGGCACCGATCATCTTTCTCACCGGTCACGGCGATGTGCCGATGGCGGTGGAAGCGATCAAGCGCGGCGCTTTCGAATTCATCGAAAAGCCGGTCAACGACGCGATACTTCTCGGCATGATCGAACGCGCGCTGCAGCACGATGCCGATACCCGGCGCGCGCGCGCGCGTCAGCTGTCGGCGGCGGCACGCCTCGCGACGCTTTCTCCGCGCGAATACGAGGTAATGGAGCGTGTCGTCGCGGGCAAACCCAACAAGGTCATCGCTGAAGATCTTGGCATCAGCGTCAAGACCGTCGAAGCGCACCGTGCGCGGATGATGATGAAGACGGGAGCCGATTCGATCGCGGAACTCGTCCAGCTCGCGCTTGACGGGCTGCCGCCGCAAAACCGCTGAAACCGCTCAAACCGCCGCGCGTTGCAGACGGTCTGCGACTGCCGCCCATTCGGCGCTGGACGGCGGTTGTTCCACCAGGATCACATCGCATTGGGCGTGGTCGAGGCGACGCAGATTCGCATAGAGTCCGCGCGCATAATCGACGGCGGTTTCCGGCGCCGCTATCCACGCCAGCCTTCCGTCCACTTCCGGCGGCACGCGGCGCGCGAGCACCGCGACGCGCTGACCCCGGCGCAGCCGGTCCGCCACCTGCGCGCGCAGCGCAGCAGCAGGGACCAGCGCAACCGGCGTGCGTGGCGCGTAATGCACGGGCAGGGTGCCCGGCGCGCGCGGCGAATCAGCGCGCGGCGCAGCTAGCGGCGCGCCGAGCACCTGCTCGATCTCCCGCTTGGAAATCCGTCCCGGCCGCAGCAGCGCCGGCCGTTCGCCACTGACATCGATGATCGTCGATTCGATGCCGACCTCACATGCCCCGCCGTCGAGCACGAGATCGACGCTGTCGCCGAATTCCTCATGCACGTGATCGGCGGTGGTCGCGCTGACGCGGCCGAAGCGGTTTGCCGACGGCGCGGCGATGCCGCCGCCGAACGCCGCCAGCAGCGCATGCGCAACCGGATGCGCCGGCACGCGCAGGCCGATCGTATCCTGGCCGCCGGTAATATCATCGCCGACACGCGCGGCGCGCTTCAGAATCAGCGTCAGCGGCCCCGGCCAGAATGCCGCCGCAAGCTTGTGCGCGCTGTCCGGTGCTTCACGCGCCCACTGCGACAATTGCGCAGCATCGGCAAGATGAACGATGACCGGATGACTGGCCGGGCGCCCCTTGATTTCGTACAACCGCCGCAGCGCCGCCGGATTGCCGGCGTCGGCGCCGAGTCCGTAGACGGTCTCGGTCGGGAACGCGACCAGTCCGCCGCGTTTTAGAATCGCGACGGCTTGGGTAATGTCCTGACGGTCCATCCCGGAAACGCGCCGCGCTGCCCGGGCTAGGCGCGCGTCAACAACCGCAACGCCTCTTCATATTTCTGCGCCGTACTGCGGATGATGTCGGGCGGAAGCTGCGGCGCCGGCGGCTGTTTGTTCCAGGGCCGGGTTTCGAGCCAGTCGCGCACGAACTGCTTGTCGAATGACGGCGGGCTGGTCCCGACGCGATACTGGTCGGCGGGCCAGAAGCGCGACGAGTCCGGCGTCAGCACCTCATCGATCAGATACAACTTTCCGCCGCTGTCGGTGCCGAACTCGAATTTGGTGTCGGCGATGATGATGCCCTTGCCGCGCGCGTAATCGGCGGCTTCCGTGTAGAGTTTTACCGAGGCGGCGCGCGCCTGATCGGCATATTCCCGGCCGACAATCTTTTGCGCCTCTTGATGCGAAATGTTCTGATCGTGCTCGCCCATCGGCGCCTTGGTCGCCGGCGTGAAGATCGGCACCGGCAACTGCTCCGCCTGTTGCAGTCCCGCCGGCAGCTTGATACCGCAGATCGCGCCGGTCTGCTGATAATCCTTCCATCCGGAGCCGACCACATAGCCGCGCACCACCGCCTCGATCAACAATGGTTGCAACCGCTTGACCACCATTGCGCGGCCGGCAACCTGATCACGTTCGCCGGCCGCGACCACCGATTCCGGCGCGATGCCGGTCAGATGATTGGGAATGACGTGCGCGAGCTTCGCAAACCAGAACTCGGAGAGCGCAGTCAGCACCCTTCCCTTGCCCGGGATCGGATCGGACAGAATCACGTCAAATGCCGAAATGCGGTCGGTCTGGATTACCAGCAGCTTGTCGTCGCCGACCGCATAAATATCGCGCACCTTGCCGCGATGCAGGAACGGCAGGCTTTTCAGACCCGATTCGAACAATGCATGGTTCGCCATGGTTTCGTGTTCCGGTAAACGACGCGCGGTTTTTTAAAGGGCGGGCAGTTGAACGGCCCGCACCGCCTCGGCCTGCTTCGTCCGGAATGCCGCCAACTGGCCGGCCAGCGCCGGATTGTCGAGCGCGAGCATTGCAACTGCGAACAGCCCGGCATTGGCGGCGCCGGCGTCGCCGATGGCGAAGGTCGCAACCGGCACACCCTTCGGCATCTGCACGATCGACAGCAGCGAATCGAGACCTTGCAGATGTTTGGACGGCATCGGCACACCGAGCACCGGCAGCGTGGTTTTGGAAGCGACAACCCCTGCCAGGTGTGCTGCCCCGCCGGCGCCGGCAATGAAGCAGCGGGCGCCGGACGCCGTGATGGCCTCGATCCATTCGACCAGCAGATCCGGCGTACGGTGCGCCGACAGCGCGCGCGCCTCGTAGCGGACGCCGAAATCCTTCAGCGCGCGCGCCGCATGCTGCATGACCTCCCAATCGCTCTGACTGCCCATCACGATTCCGACCAACGGTTTTTCCACAATCATCTCCCGATTCATCGATCCATTACATTCTAGCTTACCCGGTCAGGGCTCATCCTGCCGGCAGCAGTTCCTCGAGCAATCGCAAGTAGATCCTGGGCAATTCCTCGAGCTCGTCGAGCCGGATGCATTCGTCGATCTTGTGAATGCTCGCGTTGGTCGGACCGAATTCGACGACCTGCGGACAGAGGTCGGCGATGAAACGGCCATCCGAGGTGCCGCCGCTGGTCGACAGCACGGTGTCGACGCCGGTCACTTCCTTGATCGCACGCGCGATCGCCTCCACCAGCCGGCCCTTCTCTGTCAGATACGGCTTGCCGCCGTGCGTCCATTCGATATCGTAGGTGAGCTGATGGCGGTCGAGTATCGCCCGCATCCGCTGTTGCAGCGACTCGACCGTGCTCGCGGTCGAAAAGCGGAAGTTGAAGCGGATCACGGCTTCGCCGGGCACGATGTTGTCGGCGCCGGTGCCGGCGCAAAAGTTCGAGACCTGCCAGGTGGTCGGCGGAAAGTACTCGTTGCCGCGATCCCATTCAGTCTGCGCGAGCTCGGCCAGCGCGGGCGCCACCCGGTGCACCGGGTTGTCGCCGAGATGCGGATAGGCGATGTGCGCCTGTATCCCCTTCACGCGCAGCGTTCCCGACAGCGATCCGCGGCGGCCATTTTTGATGGTGTCGCCAAGCCTGCCGACGCAGGTCGGTTCGCCGACCACGCAATAATCGATTTTTTCGCCGCGCGCGGCGAGCTTCTCGCAGACGCGGACCGTGCCGTCGACGGCGGCACCTTCCTCGTCCGACGTCAGCAGCAGCGCGAGCGAACCCGGACGATCAGGGTGGCGCCGCACGAATTCTCCGCAGGCGACGGCAAATGCAGCGAGCGAACTCTTCATGTCGGAAGCGCCGCGTCCGTAAAGCACCCCGTCGCGCACGGTCGGCGTGAACGGATCAGCCGTCCACTGGTCGAGCGGCCCGGTCGGCACCACGTCGGTATGGCCGGCGAAACATATCAGCGGCGCGGCGCGGCCGCGCCGCGCCCCCAGATTGTCGACACCCCCGGCGCTGATCATTTCGAAGCAGAACCCCACCGGCCGCAGCTGATCGCACAGAATATCCAGGCAACCGGCATCATCCGGCGTGATCGAGTGCCGCGCAATCAACAGCTTGGCGAGGGCGATGACCGCGGATTTCATCGGTGTGTGCGTCAGAACGGTGTTTCGCAGGTCGATACTGCGTACATCTTAACAAATCGGCGCAGCAGCTTCACGCCGCCGCCGGGCCGCGTTCCGGCTAGCGGCTGCGGTAATCGCCGACTCTGACGATCTTCATCGTGTTGGTGCCGCCCGCCTTGCCGATCGGTTCGCCGATGGTAAGCACGATGTAATCGCCCTTGCCGACCGCACCGCGCTTCAGCAGTTCGTCCTCGGCGCGCAACAGTGCGCGCTCCGGATCGCGCGCGGACTTGAAATTCACCGGGTAGACGCCGCGGAACAGCGTAACGCGGCGCTGCGTTTCGGGCACCGAAGACAGCGCGTAGATCGGCACCCGGGTGTTGGAGCGCGACATCAGCAGCGCGGTCTTGCCGCTTTGCGTCAGCGCCGCGACCGCCTTGATTTCGAGGTTGTTCGCAGTGAATACCGTGGCGCGCGCGATCGCCTCCTCGACGCCCTGCGGCGCATGGAGTCCGCGGCGCTCGGAAAGAAAAATTTCTTCCTTCTCGGCCTCGATACAGACGCGCGCCATCGCGGCCACCGTTTCCACCGGATAGCTGCCGGTCGCGGTTTCGGCCGACAGCATCACCGCATCGGTGCCGTCGAGTACCGCGTTGGCGACGTCGGACACTTCGGCGCGCGTCGGAATCGGGTTGGTGATCATCGATTCCATCATCTGGGTCGCGGTAATCACGACCTTGTTGTGCTCGCGCCCCATCCGGATCATCCGTTTCTGCAGTGCCGGCACCGCGGCGTCGCCGACCTCGACCGCGAGATCACCGCGCGCCACCATGATCGCATCCGACGCCACGATGATTTCCTCGAGCGCGGGAATCGCCTCGGCGCGCTCGATCTTGGCGACGATCATGCTGCTGCCGCCGGCCTTCAGCATCAGTTCGCGCGCGCGCCTGATGTCGGCGCCCGAACGCGGGAACGACACCGCCAGATAATCGGCCTTCAGGCGCGCCGCCAGCTCAATGTCACGCATGTCCTTGTCGGTCAGCGCCGGCGCCGACAGTCCGCCGCCTTTGCGATTGATGCCCTTGTTGTTGGACAGCACGCCACCCTGCTCGACCACGCAGAAAATGCGCGGCCCGCGCACCGCGGTCACTCCCATCACGATGCGGCCGTCGTCGAGCAGCAGCGTATCGCCGCGCGCGACGTCTTCCGGCAGTTTCCGGTAGTCGAGCCCGACGCATTTTTCATCGCCGAGCTTGCACTCGGCGTCCAGGATGAACTGGTCGCCGACGTGCAGCATGATCTTGTTGTTCTTGAAACGGCCGATGCGGATCTTCGGCCCCTGCAGGTCGAACAGGATGCCGAGGGGGCGGCCGGTTTTCGCGGCGATCTCGCGCACCAGCGCGGCGCGCGCGACATGATCGGCGGCGGGACCGTGCGAAAGATTCATGCGCACCACGTCGAGCCCGGCCGCGACCATGCGCTTCAGGGTCTTATGGTCGCTCGACGCGGGGCCGAGAGTGGCGACGATTTTGGTGCGGCGGAGCACGATGGGTCGGGCCTAACCGGCGCGCTGCTCCAGAATTTCGACCGCGGGCAGTTTTCTGCCTTCGAGAAATTCGAGAAACGCGCCGCCACCGGTTGAAATGTAAGACACCTTGTCGGCGATCCCGTACTTGGCGATCGCCGCCAGCGTGTCGCCGCCGCCGGCGATCGAAAACGCATCCGACTCGGCAATCGCGCGCGCGATCCGTTCGGTGCCGCGGCCGAACTGGTCGAACTCGAACCCCCCGACCGGTCCATTCCAGACGATGGTGCCGGCGTCGGCCAGGATCTGCGCGAGCTGCTCCGCCGTTTTCGGCCCGATGTCGAGGATCAGGTCGTCGTCCGCGACCTGATCGACGTTCTTGACCGTGGCCGATGCCTGCGCCGAGAACTCCTTCGCGCAGACGACGTCGACCGGGATCGGCACCGCGCCGCCCTTGGCGCGCGCCGCGGCGATGATGTCTTTCGCCTGCTGCACCAGATCAGGCTCGGCCAGAGACTTGCCGATCCTGTAGCCGGCGGCCAGTATGAACGTATTGCAGATGCCGCCGCCGACGATCAGCTGGTCGACTTTTTCCGACAGCGTCTTCAGGATCGAAAGTTTGGTCGACACCTTGGAGCCGGCGACGATCGCGACCAGCGGGTGCCGTGGTTTGCCGAGCGCCTTGCCGAGCGCATCGAGTTCCGCCGCCAGCAGCGGGCCGGCGGTGGCGACCGGCGCGAATTTCGCGATGCCGTAAGTGGTCGCCTCGGCGCGGTGCGCAGTGCCGAATGCGTCGTTGACGTAGATGTCGCACAGCGCCGCCATTTTTCGCGCCAGCGCATCGTCGTTCTTTTTCTCACCTTTGTTGCAGCGGCAATTCTCGAGCAGCAGCACCGAACCCGGCGGCGTGCTGATGCCGTCGACCCAGTCGCGCCGCAGCGCCACCGGCACGCCGAGCAGCTCGCTCATCCGCAGCGCGACCGGCGCCAGCGAATCCTCGGGCTTCAATTCGCCTTCGGTCGGGCGGCCGAGGTGAGAGGTCACCAGCACCGCGGCGCCGGCCTGCAGCGCGCGGCGGATCGCCGGCAGCGAGGCGCGGATGCGGGTGTCGTCGGTGATATTGCCGGCGTCGTCCTGCGGCACGTTGAGGTCGGCGCGGATGAACACGCGCTTGCCGGCGAGATCCAGGTCGGTCATGCGGATGAAATTCATCGGGAATACTTCGCGGATATTAAAGAGGGGGGCGCAGCGGACCCGCCGCGCCCGGTCTGATCTATTTCGCAGCCATCAACGCCACGGTGGTATCGAGCATCCGGTTGCTGAAGCCCCATTCGTTGTCGTACCAGGCCAGCGCCTTGACCAGCGTGCCGCTGGTGACCTTGGTCAGCGTTGCCTCGAAAATACTCGACGCCGGGTTGTGGTTGAAGTCGACCGACACCAGCGGCGCATCGTTGTATTCGAGAATCCCCTTCAAATCGCCGGCAAGCGTCGCGGCCTTGACCGCGGCGTTGACCTCGTCGACGCTGGTCGCGCGCGCCGCGGTGAACACCAGATCGACCAGCGACACGTTGATCGTCGGCACCCGCACCGCGAAACCGTCGAGCTTGCCGTTCAGCTCCGGCAGCACCAAGCCGACCGCGGCGGCGGCGCCGGTCTTGGTCGGGATCATCGACTGCGTCGCCGAGCGCGCACGGCGCAGGTCTTCGTGATAGACATCGGTCAACACCTGGTCGTTGGTATACGAATGTACCGTCGTCATCAGGCCGCTGACGACGCCGATTTTCTCGTGCAGCGCCTTGACCAGAGGCGCCAGGCAGTTGGTCGTGCACGATGCGTTCGAAATCACCGTGTGGCCGGCCTTCAGCGTTCTGTGATTGACGCCGTAGACGACGGTGGCGTCGACGTCCTTGCCGCCGGGCGCCGAGATGATCACCTTTTTCGCGCCGGCGGCAAGATGGGCGCCGGCCTTTTCCTTGGTCGTGAACAGCCCGGTGCATTCGAGCACGACATCGATGCCGAGGTCCTTCCACGGCAGCTCCGCCGGATTGCGCTTGGCAAGCACCTTGATCTTGTCGCCATTGACGACCATCGAATCGCCCTCAACCACGACGCTGCCGTTGAATTTGCCGTGCACGGTATCGTAGCGCGTCAGGTGCGCGTTGGTTTCGGCGTTGCCGAGATCGTTGATCGCGACGATTTGGATGCCGTGCTTCTTGCCGGCCTCATAATGGGCGCGCAGCACATTGCGTCCGATGCGGCCGTAGCCGTTGATTGCTACCTTGATCGTCATCTAGCTCCCCTCCTGGTAAAAACTCTCGTTTATTTGTTGCGGCCGAGCGCCGCCGGACAGCCGCGCGATCGGGGAAACCGGTCGAAAACCGCCTCCCCGCCCGCGCGAAAGCCGCCAATTATCTTAGAAACCGGCAGCTTTGGCTACCTCCTGCAGCCGGTCGGTACGGCCTATTCGCCGCGGCGGCTGAGCTTGACGCCGAGCTGTTTGAGTTTGCGATAAAGGTGGGTACGCTCGAGGCCGACGCTTTCCGCGACCCGGCTCATGTTGCCGCCTTCCTTTACGATGTGATGCTCGAAATAGACGCGTTCGAAGGCGTCGCGCGCCTCGCGCAGCGGCAGGTCGAGCGGCAATCCTAGCGGGGCGGAAGTCTTGGCGCTGAATTGCGCGAGCGCCTGATTTACCTCATGCGCGCTGATTTCCTCGGTCTGCGCGGTGACCGCCACGGTATGCACCACGTTCTCGAGCTGACTCAGGTTGCCGGGCCAGTCGTAATTGCGCAGCGCGTTCAGCGCGGCGATGCTGAAACGCCGCGGCGGCACCTGCTTGGCCTCGACGCTGCCCGACAACAGCCGGTTGGCGATGTCGGGAACATCCTCGCGGTGCTCGCGCAGGCTCGGCACGCGGACCGTAATTGCGGCGAGCAGTCCGTACAGCCGCTCGTCGAAAGCTTCTTGGGCAACCAGTTCCGGCAGCGCGCGCGAGGTGACGCCGATCAGGCGTGTATTGTATTCAGCAAGCGCGTCGGCGATCGACAGCAGGCCTTTCTGTTCGGCGGCGGTCAGATCGCTGATTTCATGCAGAAACAGGGTGCCGTCCTTCGCCTGCTTCACCAGTTCCAGCGGCGTTTCGGCGAGCGCCGCGAGTTCGAGCGGCTCGACCCACGGCGCGTTCCGCGAGTGCAGCGCGCGCGCGCATGCCTCGCTGCCGCTGCCGGGCTCCGCGTAGAACAGCAGCGGCGAGCGTAATTCCTTGACGCGTTCCAGTTGCTGTCTGAAGGCGGTCATCGCCGGCGACCGCCCGAACGTCGCCAGCATCGCATCCGGCTGCGCGCGCTGTTCGCCACTTTTGAGCGCGCGGCCGACCGTCGCCAGCAGCTTCTGCAGCGTAATCGGCTTTTCCAGAAAATCGTAGGCACCGAGGCGCGTGGCCTCGACCGCGCTGTCGATCGTGCCGTGGCCGGACATCATGATCACCGGCATCGTCAGCGATCCGGCATTCGCCCACTCCTTGAGCAGCGTGATGCCGTCGGTATCGGGCATCCAGATGTCGAGCAGCACGAGGTCGGGGCGCGCCTGGCCGCGCAACTGGCGTGCGCGCTCGGCGTTCTCGGCCAGCTGCACTTCGTAGCCCTCGTCGTGCAGGATCTCCGACAGCAACTCGCGAATGCCTACTTCATCGTCAACCACCAGAATACGTTGCATCTTCCATTCCACCTAAGCGCTGGCCGCGGTCTTGTGCTCGACGCGATGCGCCGCCGCGAAAGGCAGCATCAACGTCACGCGCGCGCCGTGCGGCCGCACGTTTTCGAGTCGCACCGTGCCGCCGTGCTCCTCGATGATTTTCTTCACGATCACCAGGCCGAGGCCGGTGCCTTTCGGCTTGGTCGTCACGTACGGCTCGAACGCATGCCGCATCAGCTGCTCGGGAAAGCCGCAGCCGTTGTCGGTGATCGTGATCTGCAGCGCGCCCTCCGCGCTTTCCGAGCGCACCACGATCCGCGGCTGATCGGCATCCGCCAGCGCATCCTGCGCGTTCTGCAGCAGATTATGTATCACTTGGCGCAGACGCGCCGGATCGCCGACAATCGGCGGCAGGTCGGCGGCGAGCTCGGTGCGGATCACCCCCCCGGCCTCATACAGAGTCAGGATTTCCCGCAACAGGGTGTTGATGTCCACCCGCTGCAGTGCGAGTTCCGGCATCCGCGCGTACTGGCGGAAGGCGTCAACCATGCGTTTGAGCGCGCTGACCTGATTGACGATGGTCTGCGTCGAGCGCGCCAGCATATCGGCGGCAGCGCCGGAAAGTTTGTCGGCGAGCTTGACCTGCAGCCGCTCGGCCGCCAGCTGGATCGGCGTCAGCGGATTCTTGATTTCATGGGCAAGGCGTCGCGCGACTTCCCCCCATGCGGCGTCGCGCTGCGCCTGCAGCACGTGGGTAATGTCGTCGAACACCACCACCAGCCCGGTGCCGCTGCCCGCAGGGAGCCGCGCGCCGCGCACCAGCAGCGTCTGCGCGCCGTCGTCGCGCGCGCGCTCGATCTGGGTTTCCCACTCGGAGGCTGCGCCGGTCCGCGATTTTTCCGCGATCTTGCGCGCCAGCGCCTCCAGTTGCGGCGCGCGCCCGCTCCACTGCTCGAGCGTCGCGCCCGCCAGCTGCGTGAAATCGGTGCCCAGCAATCCGCCCGCGCTGCGGTTGAATGAGCGCAGTCGCAGCTGCTCGTCGAAAGCAAGCACGCCGGCCGACAGATTCGCGAGCACGCCCTGCAGATAAGCATGGGCGTCGGCCAGTTGCTGCTGGTTGCGCTCGGCCGCCCCGCGCGCTTCGGCCAGTTGCTGGCGCATCGTGTTGAACGACTGCGTCAGCATCCCGAGTTCATCATGGCTCGCGGTGAATTCGCGCTGGCTGAAATCGCCCTGGGCCACGGCGCGCGTGCCCTCGGCCAGATAGGACAGCGGCGTGCTCAGGCGCTCGCTCAGCAAAAACGCCAGCGACAACGCCGACAGCAGCGCCAGCAACAGCGTCAGCGTCAGCGTCAAACCGTACAGCCGGCGCAGCCCCTGCCGCGCCAGCATCAATTCCTGATACTCGCGCTGGCCGGTCTGCACGATCTCGGCGTCACGCGCAAGTTCGGGCGGCACCGGCTGCAGCAACTGCAGCACGCGCATGTCCTCGGACACGCTCAGCATGTTGACCGGAACCAGCACGCGCAGATACAGTCCCTGGTCAGGCGTGGATTCCACCGCGCTGTAGTCGCGCTGCAGCCGCAACTGGCGGAACACGGCGGAATCCGGC
>Ga0335070_10001324_pt1 | contig 28556 bp, 35 predicted proteins | sample Lox_Sample_13_FD_206722 | JGI IMG/M metagenome (GOLD analysis project Ga0335070, IMG submission 206722) | Soil microbial communities from Loxahatchee National Wildlife Refuge, Florida, United States - Lox_Sample_1.3 | ecosystem: Environmental > Terrestrial > Soil > Wetlands | place: USA...
AGGTTCCAGATCAAGCAACACTAACACCAACCGCCCCGAATTCGATTGGGCGCTTTACGGCAAAGTCATGAGCGAACGCATTCGGGTGTTGCTGGATCGGGCGAACCGGGAAACAGCGTTAGCCGTACAGCGATCCGCATTGCGTGAGGCCAAGCGTGCGCTGTCCGAGGCCGGGGCGAAGGAGGGAAAGAACAATGGCTAGTTGGTTCAAATCGCTGTTTTGCCGTCATGATTATAGTTTCATCATAAACGGTTGCAGATGCAGCTTCTGGCAATGCTGCAAGTGTAAAAAGGTTACGATGCGGAGGCTGCGGCCATGATTGGGGACTTTTTCTATCCCGAGCAGTTGGATTATCACGATTGGGCGGAAATTCTAATCGCCTACGCAGCGGCACGCGAGGCCCAAGCCCGCAAGCAGGGCTACGAAGAGGGAATCGAGGCAGCGATTCAGGCTGCGACAGAACTATCTTTGTCGGTCGCTAGCGCCAAGGATGATGGCATATACGGGGGAATCGCCATGTTCGCACTGCAAGAAATGTGCAAGGCAATCCGTGCTCTTTCCCCCGCCGTAGCAGAGGAGAAGAAAAATGGCTGATGCACCAATGTTGCTCAGAACAATCATCCACCGCGATTCACCCGGAGGGGACGATCTTTTGGCAAAGATCAATTACGCCATTCCAGACGCTAGCAAAATCGTCTCAGTTGTGCATGAGTACGTACTCGGCCATCTAGAAGTACACGTTTATTACATTTCGTGACCGGGGCGGCTCCCGGCGTACCGAGTAACAAGTGAGCCATGAACAAGTTTGCCAGCGGTAGGGAGTCCGCCGAATAGGAGCAGAATCAGGCGGTATGCGTTGTTTCCAGCAATGTCGAATACAGCTCCTTCGCTCAGAAATGAACCGCTGGCAATTCAGTTCTATGCAGCAACGCACGAACAGACAGCAGTGGGATGGGTCCCTACCCCCAAGCGTAGGAGAAAGTGGTCGGATATGTACAAACCGAAGAAATACTTTGTGGTAGCAACAGAAACCGACGATGAGCGCGAAGCTATTGAAACCGCGTGGAAGCTTCAAGCAAAGTTCGTATTTGATACCGAAAAGAACGGCATTGCCACGATCATCACAGACAAAAATGGATCACGCCTGAAGGTTTACCCTAATCTATCCATCACGCACGAAGTGGTTAATGGGTAGGGACCCGAGCGAGGCACGCTCAGGCGATGCATTGTAGACACAGTTGAGGAAGGAGTGATGAACAATGTTTGTATGCACAAACTGTAATCAACAAATGCGCCCACAGAAAAATGGGTTTGAGTTTGTAGAGTAACTGAGTTTCTATGCAGCAACGCACGAACAGACAGCGAACCGTTGGCTATAAGCGGCAGAGAGGCTCATACGGGGTGATGGTGTAGATGGCAGCACACTCACATGAGTTAAGGAGTGAGGGATTATGGCGACAGATACGGAATTGCTTGACTGGATGATTTTCTACTCGGGGCAGGTAATCTGCTCCAGCGACGGCGAGACGTGCTGGGTGAAGTGGTTTTCCTCTGACGAAGAAGCTGGGGACGCGGGAGAATGCACAACGGGGCATTTCGGTGATGCCCGAAACGCAATCCGCGCAGCGATGAAACAAGAAGCCGAGAGTTGAGGAGTGAGGCAAGATGACAACGCAAGATGTATGCAAAGGTTTCAGAATTGAAATACGCACCCACACTCCCGCCTTGAACGCAATGAGTCCAGAACGAATCCGAGAAGTAGTGGCGATGGCCCTTGAGCATGGCGCGAGAATGCCGCAAGTTGAAGAAGAAATCGACTTTACCCTAGAGGTATCACGGATTTACGAAAAATAGGGGCGGCCCAGAAGGGGCAGTGAGCCATCCGGTGCCGCCCATGATGATTAACTCAATGATGCTGGCACCGGGGCAGTCTGCGCCGGAGGAACCGGAGGAGTCGGCTTTCCCGCCGTCTGTAAACTGCCAGAATCCAAAGAATTCAGGATTTCAGCCACTGCCGATGTCAAATCCGTGCAGCCCTGAATAAATAAGGCTTCATTGGCAATCTTGTGCCCGCTGACGAGTTCCGACGTCTTTACGATGTTTGCAACCAATGGGGCAGCCGCCGCTAATTTCTGCGGGCCAGAGCCTGTTGATTGAATCAAAGCTTCCGCCTGCACGACCACTTGCCCAATGGAAGTTAAATCGTTAATGATAAGCGTCCCCGTATTCTGCGCTTTGGTGTTAGAACCGAACAGCCCCGATACCAGAGGCCACACGCCAGTGGCAACTGCGATGCCCTGAGCAAGAATCGAACCGAGTTTCTTCAAAAACGTCATGCTATTTCTCCTTTGATTACCTGAATGTCATGGTCGAGCGACTGCCAGAACATCTCCCGCACCAGGCGAGCCTGGATAATGCAGCCATCAGAAGCATAGCCCGGCCGCTCGATTGAGTCGCCATGCAACATGAATCCGCTACGGCCGAAAGTCTCAGTTTCAAGGTAGGGCTCGAGCCGAATAGCATAAGGGCCATGCGTGCTTGATTCTGGAATCAGTTCGACTGCCTGCCACATACCACAAGGGATAGGGCCCATATTGTGCAGCGCCTGCGAGTCTGGGTCATTCTTGTGCGGCGGTTGCCCGGAATAGCCCATGCCCTGCACGGTGCCAGTGGCATCGATAAACTTGCCAGTCAGTTGATGGTAAATCCATGCCATATCAGCTATCCCTGTCTGCCAGAAGCAGCGCTACGGTGCCTTTCTTGTCTTCTGGGGCAATCAGCATGATGGCTGAAGCCATAGCCAGCCGCGCCTTCTGCGTCTTATCTATCTCTGCATTGAGCTTGCGGCCCAAGCCATTCACATCCTTGCGGCTCTGCTTAATGAATGCCCACGCCCCGCCGGCGCCGAAGGCGAACCCTAGAAGTGCTTCAATGCCGATCATCATTCGGCAGAATAACCTCAATTTTCATCAGTTCGCTGCTTAATTCCTTCACTCGGCTGGTCACTATGGCGGATCCGGCCATGCGCGCTTCATCGATTCTGGCCAGCAGCAGCTCGCGGTGAATGTAGGGCCCTAGGGCATCCCGAAAGTCGGCGTAATCGGGCGGTCGGGAGTGCGTGTAGTACATCGAATGTGAAATTTTACGGGCAACAGCAGAAATGCGGTCGACGGCTGTCTTGCCGTTAATCGCGCGCTCGTCCATTGCTCACAACCATACGCAATCTGCCCCTGTTGATGTTGCAAATTCTTACAGTTCCGGATTTCGTAACAGTTGTCTTGCAATTACTGCGCCACCACAGAAACCCCAGAAGGCGGTGCCGGGAGCACTGGTATCTGTACCTGCACTTCTCCATCGCAGGCACTTTCCGCACCGCCTTTCACCGCCGAAACGTTATAGAACAACGTTTGGCCGTCCGTGAGCCCAATCGAGTCGACGAACTGTGTAGAGGACACGCCAGTAGCGTAAGGAATGGGGGTTCCTGAGCATACGCCCGCCGCCGTGCCTCGATAAACGTTGTAGGTGACTCCAGAGGTCGTGGAAGCTGTCCACGTCAGCGTAACGGCATGCTTGCCCGGTGTATTCGCCCAGGCTAAGCCCGACAGCAATACCAAAAGCGCCCAGCGCTTCATGTCAATCCGCCTTTCGATGGTTCTCGACTGTGACTTTATGCCCATTCCAGCTTAGAGCAATCTTGTGGATTTTATGCACCTTCCGCCCAATCCACGCCAGCACTGAGATGATGGCTCCGCCGACCCACATCATGCCATCGCCGATGCGGGTGTGCGTCCACCAGTTCTGCTCGAATAGGCTCATGGTTTAGCCGCGGGCGGAACTGCCGCAGCCTGTGGGCCCTGTGTCAGCAAATTGCCCCAGCCGTGCTGAATGGCATATTGCACAAACCAATGCCAAAAGTACGTGAGCAAGACGGCACCTGAAGGGATGGCGATGGTCAGCACATGCCCGCCATCAGTCCCGGGCGACCATGCCCAGGTAATGCCCATAGCTGCAATGCCGGAAGTGACGATGCGCATGGCCGTATTGATGCCTTGGGTATGCTCGGTAATCCAGGGCAGTTTAGACCATTTCTGCGCCAGTTGAATGGCGTAGGCACAAACTGCCGCCGCGCCGATTTGGGTTGAAAGTAGATTTGCCGCCATAACGCCCCCTTTACATCACTGACAAAATATAGCCACGTTCACCGTGTTCCCCGCCCCGGGAGTGCCTGAGTAAGTGAACGTTGCCCCGGTCGCGCTCACACTCGAAGCAACAAATGTGCCGTTCGCTTGCGTGCCGCCGTTCTGTACCGCGTTGCAGACACTTGGAGCTGCAAACAAGGGCGTCGGAAACGTGTAGGTAATCGTCGGGTTAGCGGCTTGGCCGGTTCCACTGGCAGTGATGACGCCGCTGAAGCTGTTTCCGCCCTGAAGACTAGTCCATGCTGCGGTTGATCCCCAGCTCGCATTCAGAACTGCTTTCGCCGCCGTGATTCCAGCCACGCCCTGCGAATCGAGATTCAGAACGAATCCGGTGTTCGAGATGCCCGCGCCGCCCGTGAAGTTATTCCCGCCGCGATTGATGAAGATAGACGATGCCGATGATGCGTTGTAGGTGTTTCCCGTGCCCTTGGCCGCGAGGGTTAGCCCTTGCACGTCCACGGTGCAGGTGTTGGCACCGCAGTAGATGCCGTTGAAGTTGGTCACTGGATTCGCTGTGGCATTCATGCCGAAGGACGCGGAACTGCTTATAATTTTCAGGTAGCAGCCCGAGGCTCGACAGACATACCCATAGGCGTTCGTGCCGCCGTTGATGTTGAATGCAGGCTCGTAGAGCGTGACGCTGCCTGTCGCCGCTGAACCGATTCCGACTGCGTTGTTCGTACCGTTTTGGCTGCCATAGAACAGGCAGTAATAGCACACGAACCTGCCACTGACGTAGAGGTTCGCGTCCGATAATCCTGCCGGACTGTTGTTTTCAATCGAAACGCGATTGCCATAGGAGAGAGCACCGCTCCCTATCGACATTCCGGTCGTGCCGCACTCGCTGATGTTGATTTGCTGCAACTGCGCCCAGTGGGTTACTTCTACACCTGTCGCTCGCTCTCCGGTGCAAGTAAAATACTCCAAAGAGCCCACGTCCACGTTTATAAGATATGCGGAGGTTCCGGCGTTGAACGAAGTTCCGGCAATCTGGAATCCGATGAATCGGCCCTCGAGCGGCACCGCAAAACAAGCATCATTCGCCGCCCCGTGGTTGCACGCGCCACTTTCGGGAAAGTCCGGAGGCGTCCAGATGACCGTGGTTGCAGGTCCGCGCCCTTCTAACTCGAAGCCGTTCGACAGATACATATTCCCCTGCGCCTGCCCGCCGGTCAGTGAAGGCAGATTCAGGCAGCCCGCTGGGTTTGAGTAGAAGTGCGGCGTGGTGAACATGTACTGCGCGGCGCTCAAGAAGACTTTCGGGCAAATCCAGCCCGTATTCGCCCCTGACGCCATGAAGGTATCGAGCGCAGCCGCCGCTGTGTCGTCCGGATTGCCCCATACGATACAAGCGAACGCCGCATTCGAGAGAGCCACGGAACTGACTACGACCGTCGTATTGCTAGTGAAAGAGTTGATCGTAACCGGGGCGTTATACAGAATGGTCGAGTTCGATCCGAAGGGGTTGCAGCCGGATGACCCGAACAGCTTTTTCCCCACGTCTCCCGCCACGAATGTATTGGCCGGACAGACTACGTTCGAGTTCGACGTGCTCACCGTGCAAGTGTTTTGCACCTGGGTGTTTGCTGGCGTCTGGTAACACTGTCCGGTATTGGCTGCGGGGCATTGTGGAGCAAGGTAGAACGCCATGACCGGAGAGGCCCCGGAACCGACTCCGGAGCCGGAACCGCCTCCCGGATTGATAATCTGCCCATGCGCCAAGACGGAGGCGAATAGCATTGCAATCAGTAGTTTATGCATCGGGTTCCTATCCAAAGAAAGTTATCGGCAAGCTGTGCGAGAGAATCGGGTGCTGTTCTCGATGTCCTACAATGTGCTCCTGAAACCATGGGCGGGTAATCTTGTTCAAGTCGGCCCAGAACAACGCACTTTGCGGCGGCGGAGCCATGGGCCTGCGCCCCAAAGCATCGGCGCGTGGCAGGGCAAATTGCACACTCGGCAGGCTGGTAACGGTATCGCGCAGGGCACCGGAATAAACGCGCTCCACTTGCGGCACCAGGGCCCGAAAGTCCGGGTCATCCACGGCTGGCAGGCTGCGAAAATCCAGTTCATCCAGATTGTTGGCTGCATGCATAGGGAAGGAATCGATGATTTGCAGCCAATCGCCGCCATGCCATCCTGCCAGCACGCGGTTATGAATCACATGGCAAATGCCCAATGCCGCATCCCGATTGCCCGGTGCCAGTCGCTTGCCTTCACGCCAGCCGAGCAGGGCCAATTGCGAGATTACGAAATCTCCAACGTTCATTTTATGCTTGACAATCTTTCAGTGTGTGTGCGAGAGTGTGCGTCATGGCAAAGACACAAGGACAACCAGTTTGCCCGCAGTGCCAAAGCAAACAGGTGATTTTCTTGAAAAAGAAGAATGCCTTTTTGTGTCGGCGCTGTGGTAATGAATGGCCAAAGAAATGAGCCTTCATGTCGATGCTTTACTTGCCCTTTCTCGCCGACTCCATGCCGAACGAGTCATCGCTTTGCTCGTCAAACCACTTCATCTTTTTACCTAGGAGGGTAAAATGCACCGAACCTTTCACATCACTATCGAAGGCATCGCGCCTTTGATCCAAGACAACCCGAAAGAATCTGATCTGGCCCAGCTTACCGGGAACAAGAAGAAAACCGCATCTCGCCAAGAAAAGGGCGAGGAATGGCGTAACAAGGTGTATGCCGTCGATGGCAAACTGTGCCATCCGGCGCGCGCGTTTGAGACATTGGTCAAGGATGCGGCCAAGAACTTCAAGGGTCGCGGCCGCGCATCCATGAAAGAAACCGTTCGGCAGACTTGCTGGGTCGATGGCTCTTGGCTGGAGATCACGAACCGCAAGGAACCCGATGAGGTCATGGTTAGCACACCGCAGACCATGAGCGGCCGCGTCCCTGCTTACCTGCCTGTATTCAAGGCGGGCTGGCGCATGGAGTTCGACTATCAATTGACCGATGATGAGATCGTCACTCCGGGTCATTTGCATGAAATCATTAGCTGGGGCGGGCAGCGCATTGGATTAGGCAAAGCTGCGTATCGTCCCAAGTTCGGCAGATTCATTGTTGTAGGTTTTGAAGAAATTGATGCCAAAGCAGCGGCATCTCCAAATTAAACTCGCCGATTCGACTCCTATCTGGCCCATACTGGCCTGCGCGAATCAAAACTGACCTGATCAAGGCATCCACAAAGCGGAGGCGTCAGATCTCTCAAGGATCTGGCGCTTTCCTTTTGCAATCTCGCTCGGAACCGGGTAGGCGTAAGCATCGGTCCTGAGATGGTCGTAGCCATCGCCACAGGCGCAGAGCTGCTTGCGGCACTCTGGGCAGCGACCGTTGCGCAAGATAAACAGCTTGCGATGCCATGGCTTAGAGCGCGGCGAATTCTCCGGTTCGCCGAATACTGCATTGGCCTGCTCGACATTGATAATTCCATTGCCAATCAGGGCCAACAGAACGGCCCGCCAGCCCCTTTTGCGCTCGCTCAATGCGACCCCATGACTGTCGAAACGGAACTGTGACCATTCCGCCATGTTGCCGTTTTGAACTGACACGCCCGAATAAGTCGGCACGCCATTCTGCATGAAGCCCAAGCCCCTTAATCCCAGATAGGACACTTCAGCCAGAAAAGCATCCGGGCGAATAATCTGCAGAAGACGGAGAAATTCTCCCATCCACAGGATCCGGCCGGGATGCCACTGCTCAAGCTCGGACTGGAACGGCAGGCGCTGCTTGCGCACGGCATCGGTATTTTCTTCCTGCAGCTGCTTCGTGAATTCATCGGTGCGGGTATCCGGCTTGCGCTCGCGGCAACGCTGCTCGAATTCATCGATTTGCTTGGCCAGTTCAGCATCCAAGGGCTGCTCTGTGGCATCGTCCTGAAAGCCCTGCCCGGGCTGGCTGTCGTCGATTTCGATGGCACCGCGCGCCTTAGCTTCGCGGCGAAATTCTTCTAGCTTCTCAATATCGCTCATTTTGTTCCTGTGGCCGTCTTGTAGGTGTTATATGCCTCGCCGACCAATCCCCCGCCAGCCATATATCTGATGGCGTTTTCCTTGACGTGCTCCTTGGCTTTGGCTGCCATCGATGCCGCGCGGTACCCTTTCATAGCTTCGCGGTACTTTTGCCCAATGTCAGGGCTCGCTGAATCAGCCGTTTCTTGCAAAGATTCCCGCAAAGAGCCTTCCAGTTCCCGCAGCAAAGATTTAATCGTGCCTTGCATTTTGGCTTTGGTTGCCCCCGGAATTCCTGCGAAATTCTTCTGGAATTCGCGCGCGTCTTTGAATGTCAGAGGATTTTCAGGGTCCCTTGCTGCATCGATAAACTTGTTCAGCGTATCTTTGATACCAGGCAATTTCGTGCCAAATTGCTCTTTTTGACTCATGATTTCATCAGCTATTTCCGCTGCCTTATCCGCAATTACCGGATGGTTGCCGATAGCTTCATTTACCTGGCTGAATAGCTCGCCAGCCTCCGCTTTGCTTGGAATGTTGGCGAAAGCGCCAATCTTGCCGAGCCCCGCGCCAACTGCTTCGGCTACGGGCCCGAGCGCCGCCCCAGTTTCGGCACCTTGCACGCCTTCATGCAATCCGCCTGCAGCAGCTCCGGTCGCCGATCCGCGCAATGCAGTCAGGCCCGCGTTCACAATCTTAGCCAGTGTTGGCGATTCCTCCGCAAGCTTGCTGATTTTCTGCGCCACGCCAAGCTTTTCCATGATGCTCAAGCCTTTTAGCGCTTCATCGCCCAGCGCAAATTCGGCGATTCCTTCGCCTATCTTGCCCGCTGTCTCGCCTTCATTCGATGATTCCAGCGCTTTTGGTTGCTGCAAGGATGTTGGCAGCCAACTGATATTGTCACCAGTCAGTTTATTCAGCACGCGCCCGATGGTATGCGCGGTTTCTCCCACACCCTTGACCGCCCCGGCAAGATGCGCGCCGCCCTGCACAACTCCCGGGATGCCGATGCCTGCCCCGGTTGAAAGCATTTCGCCCGGCGTTAATTCCTGCCCGGGTTCTTGCTGTGGCTGAGACAGGCGGTCAAATACGTCGCCAGTTGCCTGTGGAGTAGCAGGCGCTTGCGCTGGAGCGATTTGGTCGAATACGTCAGGCATTATTGGAGTACCCAGCCCTGTTTCTGCGCGGCGGCCCGGGCTTTGTCTTTATCGCCGCCAGCTGCATCCAGGTAGATTCGCGCCGTGGCAGGGTCTAGCGGAGTCTGGCCATTGCCCCGGGGCAGGAAGGTGATCGGCAAGCCCTGATTGCGCGCATTCGATACCGCATTTTCCCAAGTGGCATTACGCGATTGCGAAATCAGGTCAGTGAATGCCGCCCATTGTGCCGAGGAAAGCTGGTCGCCGTTTACGAGCCTTTGCACTGCAACATGCGCAGCATCACTAACCCCGCGCGCCCCCAAGTGCTCAGCAATCATATCTTTCGTGATGCGCGAGCCTTTCACGTTGCCAAACGTCGTGCCCAAGTGCTGAGAAAGCAGCAACATGGACTGCGCGCCAGTAGGCAATGTTTTGCCTTGTTTCAGTGCATTTTGATACTCAGTGAATGCTTGCTGACTCATCTGGAAAGCCTTTTCCGTATCGTAGGCCTTGTTTACTACGTCCTTCTGGAAAGCATCTTGCCGTTTGAGCACTTCCTTTTGGGGCAAGGTCGATGTATTGCCGAATGGGTCCGCCTGCTGAGAATTAATCAGCATTCTGGCTTGCGTGTCGGCCAGATTCGTTTCCGCATTCATGTGGGCTATTTCGGCCGGAAGCTTTTTCAATGCGCCCTGCTGCTCGGCTAGCTTGTTTTGTTCTTCCAGTTTGGCGTAATAGGCATTCGAGTAATTGCCCTGCACCTGGAACATCTTCGCTAGCGTTGTGTTCGGGTCCACATCATAGGATTTCAATGTGCCCTTGGGGTCGTTCGGGTCGAGGCTGGGCACCAGATACTTATGGCCTTCTCCGACTGGCTGGTCCCATGTGTCCTTTGGCACTTTGAGTACATGCACAATTCCATCCGGACCCATTACAGGAACGATATTGTTTTTCGCAACGTCTACGGCATACTGCTTTGAGGTTTCAGGGCCGACAGCCTCTAAATGCTTGTTCAATTCATCATTCGTGCTAAATGACGTCATTTCTTGCACGCCTGGCATGCTTTTCAGCTTCATCAATTCGGCGCCTATAGCAACTTGGTGCTCATCTAGCTCTTGCTGTTTCGCCTTAATATCAAGGGCCATCCGCACTTGCTCTTGCGCATTCTTCGCCAGATTTGCCTGAGTCAGCAACTTCTGCTGCTCTGCCGAGTTCGTCGCCCTGACATTGGCCGATTGCTGCTGCAGCCGTTCCTGTTGCATCTGCCGCGCCTGGTCTGCGGATTGCACACCTGCCAGCGCCGCCTTCCCCACTGCCCCAGGGCCATGCTCTGCCGCGCCCGCGGCCGCCCCGCGCAGTAGTGTGCTGATTTGCCCGCCAATGCGCTGCTCACGGCTCAGTGGCACCTGCTCAATGGCGCCTGTCTGCGGGTTAACGTGCTGCCCATACTTCGGCCCTTCAAACACATCCGCCACTGCATGCAACAGGTCAGAGAAGAAGCCCTTATGCGCCGGCGCTGCTTCCTGTGGCGGTTGCTGGGGCTGCTGCTGCATGCCCGCGGTGGCAGCCTGCACCTGTTGCCCCATGGTCTGAGTCGGCACCGTGTCGCTACTGGGTGGCGGCGCTGAGGGTGTCGGCTGTGCTTGAGTGTCCGTTTCCTGCGTTTCCATTGAGCCCTTCTAGGAAGAAGCCTAATTTCGTGCGTTCATTGATGGCCCGATCCTGCAATGCATCCTGCAGCGCATCAATGATATGTCGAGCGCTTACATAGCGAAATGTGCGAATCAAATCTGCCAGTGTGGAATCTATCGTCAGCCTGCCTTCATATCCGCGCGCCTGCGTCCTTCCCGCACATTTGGCATGAATGTTATTCAGCAGCGCCTGCCAGCCTGCCTGAAAGGTCAGGAATGTGCGAATGCCATTCGAGTTGATAGGGTCTACGCGATCTACAGAATGCGAGCGCAGCAAGCCGGGATTCAGAGTCTGAAATGCCTCACTGCCCGGCTCCAGTGCATTGTTCTCTCGAGCAATGGCCAGAGCCAATGCCTCAATACGTTTCACTTAGCGCCTTCGTATGCTCCGAATGCCCCTGCCGCTGACCCAATCGCCCCGCTTACGAGATTCATCCAGCTATTGTTGGCCTGCGTAATCTCATTCGCAGTAGTCGATGCGGCCGAGCCTGCGCCTGTGGCGGAGTTAGCGAACCCTTGCGGATTCAACTGACTGGATACTCCGCCCAACGCATTTGCGGCCATCTGGAAATTTTGCAAGCCCTGCGCATAGTTGGCCTGTTCAATGCCCAACTGCTCGCCCGAGCTGGTCGCCGCGGCAGATTGCGCTAACTGTGCGCGCTGCTCCTGCTGTGCCCCTGAAGGCACAAAGGCATTGCCGCCACCCTGCGCTGCCTGTTGCGTTGCCAGCGCTGCCTGCGCATTCTTGTAGTTTTGCCCGACTCCGGTAGTCGCCTGCGATTCAAGCGATTGCAATTCCTGCGCGCTGAAGCCTTGCTGGTTTGGCCCTGCCTTCAAGATAGGCTCAAAGGCCTTCGTAAGCTGCCCCAGAATGGCTTGGTCTTGGCCGAATACGGTGCTGTATTGCGAGGTCAGTGTGTTATAGAAATTGGCCTGCGCTGCTTCGATTTGGGTCTGTTGAGAGCTTGCTCCGCACACGGTAAGCCTCTAGGAACTCTGATATTTCGGCGGTATTACGCGAACGGAGCGGACTCCGGGTTGGTCTAACTGCCTCAAATTGTCCACACTCACCGGGTTAATCGGCGGCAAAGGGCACCGCAGCCCGGGAGTCGGGCGGTACGGATCCGCCACAGGCGATGGCATGGGATGATTCGCTTGCAAACTGGCCAAAGGCTCAGTCTGCGTCCATTGCCGATGGCGCATAGGAGAATTGATCAGTTCTTCAAGGGGCGGCATTATTCTGAATGCACTGAGCCAAAGAGTGAGTACGTGTAAAGCTCATTCTGGAAGTTCTCCGCAGGCCACGAAAGCTGAATCATGAGATTACGCATCCATGCCGGGTTGGACATGGTATCGAAGTACCAGCGGTCTGCATAAATCGTGCTCGACGTCAGCAAGTACGGCGGGTCGTTCACATTGCTGGTCAACGTGCTGAATGCGCCCGAAATCTCATCGCCCAGAATGCCTACTGTTGGATGGCTGCCCAGAGCCGGGCATTCCGTCGTGATGCTTACGATTTCCGCGCACTGATTCGGCTGGGCCAGGATGATAGAGCCGATGGTCAGATTCGCCGCATAATTCGAGCCGTTATCCTGATTCGTGGTCAAATCGCGTGTAAGTATCTGCCCTGAGCTAGTGGGCCCGATGAGCAACTGGCGCACGCCCGGGGAAGTCTCGACCGACTGCACGCATTTACAGCCGCCAACAATCGTGGCGAAGGTTGACCATGCGAACCCTGATTCTGGCGGCGATAAGGGGCTGAGCCGATACCATCCTGTTGCCCCATCGCTAACGTAATAGGCAGAATCGGTGCCGAAAGAGTGCCATGTTACATAGCTGCTGCTCACGGTAAAGGCTGCCAGCTTGTCCGCAATCGGCAGCCCTGCCCACTGCACGCCCGAGGCAGGGTCAAGTATCTGGAATGTGTTATCCGATGCCAGCAACGCCGGCACTGAGCCGTTCACCGTAAAATTGTTCGGGCTCAATATGCCCGTATGCCCAAGGTAAAGAGTCGGTGTCAGCGGATTGCCGTTGCCATCAATTCCAGAACTGAGCCATATGTCGGCATTCGTGAAGAAGAAAATGCCCGCCGCGGAAGGCCAGAGCACGACCGGAGTCGACGGCATCTGGAAGTAGTTGCCCGCGGACCATGATTCTGGCCCTACGCCTACTTCTTCCCCTTGCACCTGCGAATACTGCACAAATTCATTTGCAATGCCCCACATCCGCCCCAAGTGGTAAGTCAGGCCTATCAGATTGCTAGGCGGCGGTGCATTCGTACCTACCAAATCCGGCGAGATGAGATTATTCAGAATCGCCGCAGGCGCGGGCGGGTCTGGCGTGCTGTCAATGTAGGACCATGGCGCCCCAAGCAAAGGCGCAGGGATGGACGTCAGGAAGAATGGCACTGACGAACCCTGCACGGAGCGGTAGATGTTGATTGTGTCAACGCCATCCGTGGCATAGTTCGGGTCGCCAGCGCCACTGACTGAAATCGCGTTGCCGCCCTGCAGCACAATCTGTGAGGAAATCGGGGCCGCCGTCGATTCCTGCTTAGTCACTGAGTTCTTGTAACTGAACGTGTAAACCCAGTAGCTGGTATTTGCGGCCGTGACCGGCCCGGCATTCGTCCAGTTAATCCCATTGTCAATGGTCACCAGGCCGGGCTTTTCAACCGAACTGCTCGTTGCCCAAGTCGGCGCGGAGCCGCCGCTTTTCCCTGCCAAGGTCACGTTTTGCTGGAATCCGCTGGCATCAATGATGCTCGAGTTGGTAGCTACCAGAGTCGTATTCGTGACATTGCCTTGCGTATTGTAAGAAGGCGAACTATTGGCCGAACTGGTGCGCGTCACCTGATAGCCCACATTGGCCCAAGTCACCGTGCCATCTACGACTGTGCCGCCGAGAGTTTGCGGCCAGCTGATATTCGCGGTGGATGTGCCGCTGCTCGTGCCTGCAATGGTGCATTGGAACAGAAAGTAGTTCGTGAAGGTCTGGAAGGTATAGATCGGCAGGCCATTCTTGTAGTACAGCAGCTTTTTCTGCGTAGTCGTTACGGTAACGCCTATGTAACTGTTGATGGCATAGGCCGTAGTCGTGGCGCGCGTTGCCGAGCCCTCGCAAGTCCAAACTGCGCTTCCGTCTGCCGTCGTAACGCCGGGCGTGCTCGACCATACCGGCGGCGCTCCAGCCGTAGTTCCCGCAGTGGTCAAAAGTTGCAAATTGCCGTTTGAATCGACAATCACCGGCGCGGGCCAGTAGTATGTATTTGCAGCCCATGCTGTCCCAGCCGTTTGCAGCACATTGGCCACAGTTGGCGGATTGAGCGGCCCTAAAATCCCCCAATTCTCAACAGATGGCCCTTTGCATGTCCAGGTGAGCACGCCATCTGAAGTTGTGGCTCCAATAGTCGTGCTCCATGTCGGCGTGACGTTGCCGCTTGTTCCCTGCCCAGTTGTGACCGTGGCCGTGCCCGTATCTCCGCCATAGCCGACTGGAGTATGGACAAACGGAAAAAACATCAGCGCCTGCTGTGACAATGGGGGCGTGCGATTCAGCACCGAACTGACAATGGCTTGCTGCCCATTCAGAAAAGACAAAGTAGTAAAGCCGCTGAGCGTAATTGTCTCGCCGGGCAGGTCCGTAAGCTGTTCTGCCGACCATTGGGCCGAAGTATTGCCCCAGACCAATTGGCATACGTTATTGGTCAGGATTGTGCCGAAAATCGTATTGCCCGGGAAGTTAATCTGCACGCCAGTCAACTGCTGCAGATTGTTATTCGGGTCAAGGATAGTGAAGCCGGTCTGGTACCTCGTAGTTGGCTGCCACGCGGGCGCCCAAACCCACTTCCACACTTCTGCCCCATCTCCGGCGTAAAGCGTATTGCCTACACTCTGGAAACTGGTCTGCCCCGCCGATGCCGCCTTGGTATACAGCGTTGTTTGCGTGCTCGGCCCGGTCGCATCGTAGACAGTCGCTGCAGAATCGGCAATGAGCCGGATTGTCTCAACTCCGCTGAGCGGATCCGTGACGCGGAACGGGTAAAACTCGTCAATTGCCGGGAAAGTTTGCGAATTGTAGACCGAAAGCCCCGGTCGCCGCGCCCAAGTCAGCCGAGTGGTCAATTCCATGTTCGATCCAGCCCAAACTGAGTCAAAGCGGGCGCCGGAATAGAACTTTTCGTATAAATACGGTACGCCAGCCTCGCGCAAAGGCCCGCGGTTCGTCCAAAGGCCCGTAAAGAAGCGGTTGATGTGCAGCGGAGCCCGTTTTTCGGGCTTATCCATCTGCGCGCCGGCTTGTGTCAGCGGACTAGGCACTAGATTTGCCTTCCGGCATAGCCTTGCTGCGTCTTATTTGCGCCGCGGACTGCTGCAAGGGTCACATTTTCCCATTGATTCATGAAAATAGCCTTGTCTTGCTCGGTCAGACCCTCAGAAACTGCCAAAAGTGAGGCAATAAACTTGGAATTGGCCACCTGAAACCGGGTATCATCGGCGAAAAGCTGCATCAGGGCCAGAAACCCCCAGTTGTAGATGTGCCCATACATGTCGGGTATCGTCCAAACGGTCGAAAGAGTAGTCATCAGCGGCGCGCGCTGCTGGTAAATCACCTTCACGGTGTAGGCCTGGTCCGGCGTGCCTGGCAGAAAGCGGAAAGTGATGTTCCCATTGTTGTCATCAAGGAACACGCCGATGCTATTAGCGCGCCCCGTGCCCGCATCCTGCGTCAATTCCATTTTGATGGTCGGGATTTCGTAAACATTCCCGCTGCCATCGGTCACTGAGGCTTTCTCAATCCAGCCAAACGTTGCCAGTGATTGCGGCGTGTCCGTGCTCGGCTGCGCAAACGATGCGACTGCGCGGTTCCATGGCCACTTGAACGGCGGCGCCAAAATGGTCTGCTGCACCAGATTCGCCGAAGTCAGGGCGGGTTCGCTGTTGAGCACGGCGGCGGGGCGACGCCCGATATAGAACGTCGCCCAATCGATTGAGTTTTGGATAGTGCGAGTGTTTGAGGCCATAGGTTACATCGGCGGGGCGAACGGCCAAGCCGGGCCCGGGTTCGGGTAATCGTAGCCGCCCATAATATCGGTCGACGGAAAGGCGCCGTAAGTCTCCGGCTCGCGGTCGGCCTGCCCCATGGCGTCCATGATTGCCTTCTGCCAGAGCTGGTATTCAACTTGGAACTTGGCGCGTACCTTTTCTTCCGGCGAGCGCTGATAGCAGTAGGCTCTGAAGCCCTGCATGAAGTACTGCGAGAAATCGTCCGGAATCGGGTCTATGAATTGCCCGAGGGTCGAGAATCGCTGGGGCTTGTATTGGCCGACAAGCATAACGAGCCACACAACGCCTCCAGAAGCTTCGATGGGGCTAAGACGTATGCCTTGTCCGTAAGGGTCTGCGACAGTCCATTGCACGGTGCCGTCTGCTGTATTTGTGCCCACTGCTGCACTTGCGGCAGGCCAGCTTGGGGCGATGCCCCCACACGTCCCATACTGTGTAAGGATTTGCAGGTTGCCGTTTGGGTCGATGATTTGCGTGATTGGATTCTGCGGAGTAACCGTAACGCCCACTGGATTGCCATACACTACCCCCGGCCCGGGATTCAGTTGCCCAGTGAGATTGGAATTAGGAACGGTTGCTGCCGACCCCCAAGTACCATATTGCATGTTGGCATTGTTCAGCCAGTTGGCCTGGTAAGGCCGTCCATAGGAGTTGGACGTCGGCAGCATCGCCTTCCCTACTTCCAGCGGAAACTTGCGCTTCGGAATGCAGCTCGAGTTGATGTCAATGATTACGCCAGACTCAAGCCAGCCCAGATTCGTCAGATTGGCAGGATTCGTCAGCCATGCCCCGTTTGCCTGTGCAGTTCCCCCGGAAGGGTAATCGTTCTGCCAGCCATTCGTGGCAAAGGGCGTGATGTTGAAAGAGTTCCATTTCCAGTTGTAGCGGCGGCTGCAGAGTTCGGCCATAACGATATTCGCAATCGTCAAGGCAGGCTCCATGGACGATCCGCCAGCCTGCAGAACAGGCTTAAGGTCGCCAAAGCGCATGGCGTCATCAATGCAATACTGCAGGCTCACCGTAGAACTGGGCATCTCTATTTCTCCACTAAGGCAACGCCAATCCCAGCCATGGCCAAAGCATTCGGCGGCAACTTGCCCAGATACTCGGCAAAGTCCGCATCATCCTTTTGCCGCTGCTTCTGCAAGGCGGGGATATTGAACCGGATTGACCCGGCCAGTTCGCCGTTAGGCGTATCGAAGGTCTTGGCGGGCCACTTCAGCATCTCGTTGTATTCCTTCTCCTGCTGCACGTACTCAATCAGCGACAGGCGCCCGTCGATGACCGCGCGCTTGCTCGGCATGTGCCATTCTTTCTGGCAGCGGAAGCACAAGCCGTAGACTTCCCCTGTGGGCAGTACCTGGCGAGCGACCGCATAGCCGTAAATGTCGCCATCGCCGTTCAGAATCCCCGGCATGCCGAGCCCGCCCGTTTTGTGCTTGCAGGCGCGGCGCTCCGATTCCTGGCGCTGCTGCTCAGCCTTGATGGATTCCGTCTTGGCCTTCGCCATGCGCTCTTTGGTTTCTTTCTGGTCAACGTATTCCTGATTCTGCGCCTGCACGACTTCCAGTTCGCGCTCTGCCTTCTGCAAGGCAACAATGGTCATGCGCCGCGAAATCTCTGCCTCGCTGAGAGAATCAATCGGTGCGCTCAATAGTTCCTGAGTGGTTTTCGGTGCCATGGTTTCTCCTTAAAGCGTTGTGCCTACTCCCTGCACGCCAATGTTCGGATACTCAGTCGGCCCATTGATAGTGCCGAGCGTCCCCGTTCCTGCGGGGTTGTACGTCTGGAAATTGTTGAACGGCGTTGCCGGGTTGACGGCCGTCTTCGGCGCCGTGGCAAACGCTGTCGTGGTCTGGATGTTGGCCGTAGCCAGATTCGGCGTTGACGTCGTATAGGCTGCCAGACCATCCGCCGTGCCGCACACGCCCGGCTGCAGATTCGCGGCAATCGACAGATACGGGCTCGAGTTCGGGTAGGCCGTGGAATACGTTGCGCCCGTGTTGGCGGTGTTAATCAGGGCTGCTGGATTCAATGCAGTCGATGACATGGAATTCTCCTAAAAAACGGGGCGGAATCCCCTTCCCGAATCCCGCCCCAGGGGGTTAGCTGATATTCGACGGAGCATCAGCATAGCGGTAGCGCAAGGTCGTATCAGGACCGAGCGAAGCCGCATACTTCAGGTTGTACGACGTCCAGCCACCGATCACGCCGACTGGGTCTGCCGCTGAGGTTGCAGGAGACTTTACCAGTTCGGTCGAGATGTTGCGCCATTCGCCTTCACCGATTTTCGCGCCTTCCTTTGCCCCAAGCGAGATGCCGAATGTGGCATTCTGCCCAAAAACGTATGTGCGGAAAGCGGTTACGCCGGTGTGGCTGAGATAGTTGGCGGTCTGCGTGACCATCTGGCACTGGTAAGCCCGAATGCCCGAAATGTCGAGAATCGGAGCTTCTTCGCCAGGCAGGTCGTACAGCATGTCACGGTCCTGAGAGCCGCGCACTGCCGCAAACTTGGCAATATCCGTGATGCCGCCGACTGAAGTATCATTCAGCGCGTCACCGGCTACAAACGGGTGAATCAGCATGCCGAAGCGGTTGGCTGCCTGGTCAAACGGCTTTACGCCGCGGCCCTGCAGGGATTGCACCATAGCCACAAAGACCGTCTTCGACATGGTGACGTTGTAGGCAAGCGACAGAGCCGAAACCGAAGAATCGATTGAGGCGCCAGTGTCGACAACGTTGCGATGCACGGTGTTCAGCGACAATGCCGCGCGATAGGCGATTTCTTCTCTCAGGTTGCCGAGAGCGTCATCGATTGCAGTTTGCAGGGCGTAGTCGGAAAGCGAGATGTAATCGCCGTACTGGCCGATAGTTGTGGTATTGGTAAGCACAGTCGGAGTCAAGCCGGAGCCGACAGTACCTTCCGAGATTTGGGCGGTGTTAGCGGCGAGGGGCTGGTACATGAACAATTCCAGCTTGTTGCCGGAGTTCATAGGCAGCGGGCGCCGCTCGGACAAGCGCAGGAACAGCGTCCATAACTTCAAGTTCTGGACGAAGTTACGGTCATAGAATGTGACCGTCGCTTGAGGCAGAGCATTGCTGGTCGTTGATGCTGGATTGTATCCAGACATAGACTTTTACCCGGAATTGGTTATGTCGGGAACCGGAAGGATGGGCTGTATGATTTCGGCGCTAGTCCAGCGCTTACTTCTTCGGCCATTGCCCTGTTTCCTCATAGTACTTCTTGAGTTCTGCAGGGCTCATCATTGCGAGTTCTCTTGCGGACGGCCCCTTTTTGCGCACAGGCGTCCCGCTTCCGGAAGCGTTGCTCCTGTTCATCGCCAAGGGTATGGCCGTCTGGCTAGCCGCTGGTTTGGGAGGATCAATCCGAACCTCTGGGGCAGGGCTAGGTGCTGCTGTTGGGGGCTCAGGGGCGGCGAGCAATAGTCCATTGTCGCCAAGCTCCTTGTATGCCCGCTCGAAATTCTTGAGACTCAGAGCCAATCCGCGGCTCTTGATGTAATCCAGAATGGCCCGATTATTCTCCTCAAAGGCCACTACGTCTGGATGCGCTTCGGCAAACTGCTGCGCTTCGGCAATCACGCGATTCTTTTCCGCGGCGCGCGCCTGGATGACTTGCAATTCTGCCGCCTGCTTGGGCGAGAGGCCGGAAGTCGCCGTATGCAGTTCAATGTAAGCTTCCTGCACCTTCTCCGGATCCGCGAACTTGCGCGAAATCTCGAGCCGCTCAGCCGGCGTCAGTTCCCTGACTTTGGGCTCTGGGATGTCCTGATAGAGTTCGGCGCCTTCGGGCGGCGTGAAAGTTGAGGGTTCGAGAGTAACCTTTCGGGACAGTTCCCGAATCTTAAGCGTGCCGTTTGCAATCGCGGCCGCCATCTTATCCATGACTTCCTGCTCGGAATCGCCTTCATAAACGTGCGGTGCCCCAATAGGATTTCCGGCCGCATCCTTGGGCTGTATCTCCCTGCGAATCTTGGTTTTCGGCTGCTCAACTACCGGGGCAGTCGCTTCTGGAACTGCGACAGGTTGCGTACTCATTTCGATTCCACCTCTGCGCGCCTCTTTTTATTGAAAATGACACATGCAATCGCATGTGCATCTACCGGATATTCCGGCTTGCGCAGACTGCATAGGCAGTCATAAGCGCGTTCCTTTTCGGCTTGTTCTCGCCAGTAGCGCTCAATGCCAGTTTCTTCGGTCGCCGTACTCATGATTCCTCCACTCCTCTATGTTCGGCCACATGGAACTTGATGACTTCTTTCAGCCGCGTAATCATTTTGCCTTGGGCATAAGCTACTGCATGTTTACCCTGAATTTCTGGCGACCATGGCGGCTCGCCCAAAAGCTCATTCTCCGATTCCGTGCAAATTGCCTCAAGCAGTTCATAGACGAGCTTTAGCCCAGCAGAATCGGCAATGCCTACCAGCGTGGCGCGCTTGATTGGGTCAAGTTCTATCATTCGCCCTCGCCCAACTGCTCCGGCGCCTGCTCAAACTCATGCCGCAGGAGGTAATCTCCGCCCTGGTCGAGGCTCTTGTTGATAACGTCCCGGGCAATGCCCTGCTCGCCCTTCTGCTTCAAAAGCTGCTGCTGTTGCTGGAAGTCCTGCGATTTCAGCATTGCCTGCGCCTGCGCCTTTGCCATTTCGCCCTGCGCCTTCTGATTCTGCTTCATTTGCGGCGTCATGGGCTTAATCAGCGACTTTCGATTATGCAGGCCGATAATCTCAAGCCACAGCAAAAGCAATTCCTTGACGTCAACGTATTCTTCTGAAATCTGGTTTAACTGCTGCTGAATCTGCGGGTTATCGAAGATTTGCGTGATGACTGGCAGCATCTGCGCGGCGAGCTTGCGCGAGGCCAGATGCGCGCCCGCCTTCACTGAGAACTTCACGCGCCCGGAAAGGAAGTCGCTTTCCTCAAACTTGTAATCCTTGCCCAATTCCTCGGCCAGCACCGCCTTGATTACATCTGAGCCTTCGGACGTGGTCATAATGAATCTGCGGTTCAATTCGTCAAGCTGGTAAATCCAAGGAATAAAGACCTGTTGCAGGAAATGTTCTAGTGGTCCTTGAAGTCTTCCAGAGGTAGCGGCGATTACTCCAGCGGCGCCGGTGGCATTCCTCGTTGCGCTTGACTTTCCGGCGGTGCCGGGTCCGGGCATACTGCCCTGCTGGAATAGCGCATTGGATCCATCGGCGGCTTCTGATTTGGCTTCGGAGTTCGACAGGAAAGCGAATAGCTCTCCGACCGGGAGTCGGGGCATTTCTAGGGGCGCGATTCCAGCGCGGACGTCGCCCTTGATTTTGATGAATCCGCCTTTTCGAAATCGGACATTTTGCGATGGCACGTTAGCGTCATCTGAAACCGCGAAAGGCGGATCAAGAATGAGCTGCAATAACTCAAGCCCGGCGTTTTCCAATCCTTGCTGGAGACGTTGGTCAGTCCCGACCATCTTTCCCACTCCAAGCCCATAAAACGCCCGGATGCGGTTGTACCAATTCGCAGAGTAGAAGGGGATGCATCCATAGGGATTCTCTCGATTCTGAATCAGTTTCTTATTGTTCAATACCGTGATGACCTTATCGCAGCTCCAGCGCTCCAGGCACATGAGCGACTGCTCGTAAGGGTCTTCCGTAGTCTCGAGCCATCCCGGCACACCCTGGCCAGCAATAGCAGGGCTACCAGGAGTCGTATCGAGGTTGCCAAGCTGCGCCGGTTGCTCCTTCTCTGGCGGATTGAACCATGCCTTGATTTCATCTTCAGTTTCAGTAAGATACTTGCCAAAGTTCGGGTCTTTCTTTAAGCGTAACAAATCATCTAGGGTCACATACGACTTGTGAATCACGAACCCGGCGCGCCGAATGTCTGGCCATTTCAACTTCGGGTCGACCAATACATCCCGCAAATCCAAGTTCTCAAAGAACGGCTTCACCGCCATGCGGGTATGCTTCACTTCCCGCCACTGCTTTGACATGGCCGTATTCGCCGTGACCGTCTGCCCTAAAGAATTCGTCTGCTCGAGCGGCGGCTCCTTGCGCTCATACGTGAAGTATTCTTCTTCCTCGTACTTCAGCCCCCACTTCCAGATTCCTGTGCCGTGCAGTATCTGCTGAAACAGGCCGAGACTCACTTCATTCTCAAAGTCCATTTCCTCAAATTGCGCCTTAATCACCGCCGCCCGGGCCCTCACCGTCTCCGAAGCTGTTCCCGGCCGCGGCTCTGCCTCAAAGCATTCCTCGTTGTAAAACAGCCCCTCAATCAGCGTTGGGTGAATCGAGTTCACATGCTGCGCCAGCGTATACCGGTTCACCGCCGGCTTCTGCTGTACCGTCCCTTCCCACACGCTGAATATCTTTGGGCTGTCGTACAAAATATCTATCTGCCGCCAGTTCTCATTCCACTGGTTTGACTCAATCCAGGACTGCGCATTCGCAGCATCCGCCAGTACCATTTCAATCGCCGCATCGTCCTCGGTCTTAAACGGCGTCGGCACATCCTCCATGAATATCTGCTTGCCGACTACCCGCTCATCCTGAATTGTTGCCATTCTAGTAAACTTCCTCGCTCATTTCCCCAAAACTCTCAGCCCGGGAATTTTCGTGCCTCACACCAGAAACAAAGGACTTAAATGTTGGCGAGTTGGTTATCATTTGCCATAATTTCCGCCAAAATGCCAAAACAGACGTCGCAAACCATGTAATCCGCGATAACCGCGCACGGAAAACCCAAATATTCCTCTCGCCAAATCTCCCATTTCCGCAAATCTTCCCACTCCTCCGCCATCCCGCAGCGCTCACAGCGGGCCCAATTCACCATCTTGCCGCCCCTCTCCCACTCCATTTTCGCCATTTTCTCTACCGCCTAAGCATGCTTCTAACTGCTTCATTCGCAAAGGGTTACAGTGTAATAATTGCCGGGAAGCGGCGCATCCGAACTTTTTTCCCACCCCCCTGCCAGGGTAAGTGCCCCGGTGCCTCATTCGAGCCGAACGGAGCCTCATTGATTCCATAGGGTTTGGAATGACGGACAGAGCTTGAGAACTATCTACCTCCAATAAGGACGAAGACGCTTTAACTACTATGCTGCACGCTCTCATATGCGCGGACGCGTTATTTTGTATGCGCATGCTTATATGGGATAAGGACTTGGAAGACCTGTCATTGGGTCGATGAATTGATTGGGCTTCTCTTTTGGTGCAGGCGCCCATGAACGATCCCAATTGCTGCCAGGCGCGTATTTGCCACGCCGAAACATCAATTGCTCGAATTCGCTCTCACGCATTTGCGCCCATTGTTCTTGCGAGCTTGACATGGGAACACTGACTTGTGCTGGTCCGGAGTATTGCTTGACGAGATGCGCGACCGCATCAGGGATATCATCGTGAATGCTCGAGTTGCGCCGGCCAACATGCACAAACTCTTTCACCAGGTCATCCAAGCAATCGATTGTGTTCAGGAAGAATATGCGCTTCGAAGTCATCCACGAATGTAAGCTGCACATATGGATGTACTTAGCATCTAAGCCATTGCCGCGCCCAATCGGAACCCAGTCGATATTCAGCTCTGTGTTCATGGTCTTGCTCAATCGGTACAATGGCTCAACCATCGAAGCTTGCGCGCCTTGCACATCTTCAATGGCTGTGCGAATGGGCCTGAAATTTCGTATGGAATTGACGATTTGGAAGCACTTTTCGCTGAAGTCGAAGCGTGAGCGGATGATATTGATAATCCACCATCTGCGCTGCTCATCAATCATGCCGATGATGCCCACGGTGTAATCACGATAGGCCTTCGTCGACAATGCGAGATCCCACGCTGCATATGTCACGCCAGTCTTTGGCAAAGCCGTATGGTCAATGAAGCAGGATTTGACTAGCTCCTCTGTGAATGGCATCTCAGCCGCATCGAATGGATTGTTAAGCTGCTGAGAATAAAAGGTTTTCTTATTCTTGAACTTCTTCTTCAATGCACCGTATGGCGCGCCTTCAGGAAAGAACAAATCCACTTCCTCTGCGCGCGGGAAGCCGGTCATCTTGTAATCAGGCTGCTTATAGGGCTCGCCTTTGAGCCATAATGCTGGCTTGCACATGTATTTCAGGCCATCGGACTCGAATTCCCCATAAAGCTCACGAATGCCGTGCGTTTCAGCCAGAATGCCGTAAGGATCGGAAGGCTGATAGCGAGTCGCTACAATATGCCGAAAGCCATAGTTCATGAGCAATTCAAAAATCATTGCCATGCGATTGGATAGTTGCTCGAGCCGATTGCCAGATTCTGAGTTGCGGTCAGAAATTGGGTCATCATAGTCGAGCACATCACAATGCCAGCCTGAGCTTGTGCCTTCCATGGAGATTGTGCCAGCAGTTGGCTCTTTCTCTATAAGGTTGGCAGGCAAGAACTTACGGGCAGGCGTAATGAATTCACCGCGCACCGCTTCAGATTCAGATATGCAGTGCTCTTTGAATAGCTCCTGGAATTCAGTCCAGCGGCCGCCCTCGAGCAGATTCGTCTCAGGATTGCGCTCTGCCTTGCCTTGCACAGTGAAATAGCGCGTGAGTTGGTCAATGAATGCAGTTGCAAGCTCTTTATCGGCCGTAACCGTCAAGATGCGGATTTCAGGGTAATTCAGAATCCACTGCACATTGTCGATGACTTTGATAGTCGATTTGTAGGTATTCCGCGGCACAAGCTGAATGCGGTCATGTGCACCGGGATATGCTTGAGCGAATTCTTTGAAATGCGTGGCTGGGTCTTTGCGCACGTAGAAATCGCACATCGATTGATGCGTATTCGCTACAAAGTCCTTATGCAGTAAGTCTTTACCGAGCACATACAGATTCGTACATGCCAGATATTTCAGCGCTTGCCGCTCACTCGTATTGAGTGTGCTGATGCTCACTTGGCCTTGTATTCGCTCTTGCCGCCCTGTGCTGCGCGCTTCTCACTCATCATGATGGCCACAGCCTGCTTTTGGCTCTTTACAGGCGGCCCAGACTTTGAGCCTGAATGCAGCTCGCCTGATTTCCATTTTCCCATGACTTTATTCCATGGCATGGCTATTCCTCCTATTTCGCCGCCCAAACCACGAATTTGGCTAGCAAAATAATGGCAATCAGCCAAATATAGAAAGCGGCTACAGCAATTAAATCGCGTCTCATTTTCCGATTATTCTTCTTTGCTTTCGGCTTCGCCATCATCGCCGCCAGCCTTTTCGCCTTCACCGGCTGCTTCCGCTGCCTCTGCGCCAAAATGCTCGTGCACATGGTCATGCACCGCATCGATGCTTGGCGCTGCATGCTCGCTCATTCCGCCCTGGCCATCGTGCCGCATGACATGAAAGCCGCCTGAGTGCATCTCTTTGACATGCATCTCGCGCATGGGCTTTGGTTTGCCGTGCGCTGCGCCCTTATGCGTTAAGGCGTGATGCGCTAATTCCGTCAGTTCCTTGTGCTCTGCCATATGGCTCCTCGTCGACCATCAATTCGTAATCATTCGTACCTGGGATTCCTGAGAACCCGAAATGCCTTTTGCAGAATCCGATTAGTGCCGGAGATTTGCTGTCAAATACCAGCCTGCGCACCTTCGTTAAGCCTAGCTTTTGCATGAAGATAGGCCAGCCATGAATCAAGCCTAATGCCGATTGCTTGCGATTCGGCCCAAACTGGATATGCAGCCTGACCGTCGCGAGCGCTTCGCCTTCCATGCGCAGATAAATCAATGGTTTGGAGTCTGTAGTCTCAATCACAAGTGAGACAGGCCGCGCAAAGAAGTCTGCGCCAATGTTCTTGTGCTCCGGATCCTGCGCAATCCAGTGAGTGAGCGTGTCGAAATCCAAATCGCGCACTTTGCGGAAGCGCACTTGCATTACTCGGCTATCTCCAGCCAGCTTGTGCCATTGCACTTGAACTGGTAGTTATTGGCGCCGGTCACACCGCTCCATGCAGTGGCAAAGCCTGCGGCCGTATTGCTCGTAATCCACATGGATTTCCCTTTGTAGGTTCCTGCGCATGAAGCTACATCCGCTGTAGGTACGTTGAACGTTTCCGAGGCTGCGAATGTGGGCGAGCCTGAAATGCCTACCTGCGTTGTCACGTTCGTGAAAGTCGAGCCCCATTCCATGTTGCCGGTGCCCTGAGTAAATGAGAACCCAGTCGCCAGATTGATGAACTTGTTGTCTGCGTAGACGTTATCAGCCTGCGTTCCAGAGCCGGCCGTGCGAATGCCAAAATCCCCTGTCGCTCCGCCGCCACAGCCAATGATCGTATTGTTTTGAATCTTATTGGCATTGGCAAGGTCGGTCGACGAATTTGGCCGCACCAGAATGCCATAGCGATTGTTGGTCAGCGTGCCCTGGCAGGGCAGATTGATTATGTTGTCTGCAATCACGTTATTGGATTGCATCGACTGGATGAATGCAGAAGAAGTGCAGCCGCCGCTACAAGCGCCCAGCCCAGAGGTCGGATTGTAGATTGTAAATGTGCCGCTGGTGCGCGAATAGCCTGCATCCAGAATCAGGCCTGAGATGTTATAGCCGGCTGTCGTGGCTCCAGTGAGGTTGATTGTCAATCCGGGCTGTATCCAGCCAGGCAGGGGCGGAGATGCGACCGTTACTGTAACGGTATTGCTTGACTCGCTCATGGAGCCAATCTGCACTTGGGCATGCGTGCCGCCTACACAGATGCCTCCAGCCACGTTGCTGCCATCACCAGCTTGCCCAAAGCCATAGATGTTATTGCCTGTAATAGCTACTTTGCTTGATTGGTTAACCGTGATGGCGCAGGCCGTACCAGGCGTTTCGGTATAGAAAGTATTGATGCTAAAGGTTCCGCCAGTCGTGCCTATCACTTCAAAGCATGTGTAATTGATGGTCATGCCATTGAAGTTGCAGGTGTTTCCGGTCACTGTCGGGTTGAGATTGTTTTGCAGCGACAGCCCGCCGCACAGGGTCGAAGTTCCGCCTGATGGGCACAGCAGAATGTTGTTGGAATAGACCATGTTGCGGGTCGTATAGGCATTGAACCCGCCTGACTGAATGCACCAGCCTTGGTTTGTAGTGCCCGGGCAGGTAATCGTATTGCCATTGATGATCCAATTGCTGATGCTGGTCGTGAGCCCCTGCGATTCAATCTCAATGGTTCCGGGCCCGGATGCATAGGAACTGTTGCCGCAATCAAGGATATTGTCCTCAATCAATCCCGGCCCAACTTGGCCTTGCAGGCTAATAGCAGCAACCGCGGTCGATACTGCAGGGCACTGAATGTAGTTGTGCGCAATCTGCACATTGGTCGGGCCCGGGTTCGTATACGATGCAGCAGAAGTGATATTCAGGCCAACCACTTCGCAGTTCGTAATCTTGGAGTTGATGACTGAGAATCCTGAGACATTGGCTGCATTCGTGATGCAGATACCAGTATTCCCAGCGCAAGCTCCGCCTGAAGCGTTGCAGTTGCCGTCATAGGTCAGGCCTTCAATCCTGACGCCCGCAGCAGTAACCACTATCGAACCGCTTGGCCCTGGGCGCCCTGCCGAGGAATTGTAGTTCTTCTTGATTGTGGCGCCATAGGCCTTCAAAACACAGTTGGCATTGCCCAAGGTAATTTGGCTGTTATGGATGTAAGTGCCTGGAGGAATTAAGACGGTACCGCCGTTGGGACACGCCGCAACAGCGCTATTGATTGCCGTCGCCGAATCGCTTACGCCTGTCGGATCGGCGCCGTACGTTGCCTGCGTGACGTCAATCCATGGCCGCGGGCCAGCGATCGCGGCCGTACTAGCCATGCTTGCAGCTCCACTCGCGCTGAATGTGGTCGAATTGACAGCAGCAGCGGCCGTGCCGCCGATGGCTGGAGGCGAGGCAAACAGATTGGTAAAACCGGTGCCGCTCACCGCACCGGAAGCGCTCAGCGTAGTGGCATTTACACCTGCTGGAACACTTGAGCCTAACGCTGGAGGCGAGGCGAAGCTGTTGGCTACGAACTGATTCGTGGCAACTTTCGTTGTAGTGTCGCCAGTGCTCTGCGTTGTAGCTGTTTGGCCATTCGGCAATGCAGATTGCAGGGCAAGCGTTACGCCTCCACTAGCACCGCCGCCGCTCAGGCCTGTGCCTGAAGATACCGAAGTGATTGTTCCGGTGCCTGCACCTGAAACATAGAACACATCCGGCCTAACGTCAGTCAGCGTAATCACTTGCGTGCCATTCGTTGTGACTGTGGCAACCGGATAATACGTGTTCGTAATCGACGTAAACGCGCTGGTCGTACTCAGAATCAGCCCTTGCACCATGTCGACATAGACATTTGTAGTCGTGTTCGGTGCGAGGCTAAGCCGGACCGAGGGCACCTGCGTCTTCACTCCGCTGATTGTGATGGTGCCGCCAGAAACTGATACAGACAGGCCAGCCAACGCAGGGAAGTTCGATTGCTGGTAGGGCGTGAAGGCAGGCAGAGAAGCCGCGCGCTGTTGCGTAGTAACTTGAGAGAACGCTGCGG
>Ga0335070_10001325_pt1 | contig 28555 bp, 30 predicted proteins | sample Lox_Sample_13_FD_206722 | JGI IMG/M metagenome (GOLD analysis project Ga0335070, IMG submission 206722) | Soil microbial communities from Loxahatchee National Wildlife Refuge, Florida, United States - Lox_Sample_1.3 | ecosystem: Environmental > Terrestrial > Soil > Wetlands | place: USA...
CCGATCGTCGAGATACTTTGTTGTCATGGGCCAACGAATCGTCGGACTCGTCGCGCTCCAGGAGAATACGGAAGCAATATTCATCAGTGTTTTGGCCAGTCATCCTTTCTACAGAAGAATGGGCATCGCCAGTTTCATACTGGATCATGCCGTCACATTAGCAAAGAAACTTGGCAAAACATCTCTTGAATTGGTAGTTCTAAAGATGAACAAACCTGCATTGAAGCTCTACAATGATTTCGGATTCCATCTGAAAGAGGAGAAGAGGCGATCGTATGTTCTTCAATATCAGATCTGACCCCGCCTGGTCATGAAATCGCTGAAGCTTATTTCAATCACGGTATTAGTACATGGTGTACATTCTCGTGGGTGTTGGGAACCTAGCGTGCGCGCTCACGCGTCGTTCAGTCTTGTCATGTTTGTTGCCTGAGACTTTCTGTTCAGGTCGCTTGAACGGTTCAGTGCCTAAAGGTCCAGTTGAGGCAGCGCTATTCACCAAAAGTCTTAAAACGTATTATCTATGAATTCATAGCTTATGGTTTATTGTACGAAGTGTGGAACCAAGAATCCTGATGATGCTAAGACATGTATTCAATGCGGCGCTTCGCTGTTCGGTGTGGGAGAACCAGAGCCACAGAGAGTCGAGGATGAGTGCGGTGGAAGACGCAGACGTGGCGAACCTTACAGACGAATGGAAAATGAATGCTTCGGCATCCCGGGAGGCGGCGCGGTTGTGGGTGTCGCCATAGGCCTCATCATCTTGGCTGCCGGCATCATATACTTCTTGCAGCAGGCAAACATTATTCCCTCGGGCGTCAGCGTGTGGCCGTTTGCGATAATAGTCTTCGGGATTCTACTCCTTATCGGCGCTCTTTACGCGTTAAGGCGAAGACGCTGACACACCAACTTTTCTTTCTGTTCCACACGAGAAACCGCACGCGAGACAGATTCTGTAATGATCCCATTGCGAAATCATGACCCTGGTTAGAATCCACAAGAGTATCAGGCCTGTCACGTAAACGTCAACTAACACGTTTTGCACGAGTTTGTCGATTCCGATTAGAATCATACAGCTTCCTACGACGAACAGCACGTTTGCGATTAAGCGGATCCAGCTCTTGAATTTGAATTGCATGAACCCCAATGCTGGTCCGAATTGTCCCGTGAGGACGACTGGGAAGCCGATGGCTCCGGCGTTGAGTCCGAGGAAGAAATATAGGACTGTCACGCTCATCGTCATTATCCCTCCGATGAGTAGTCCCGTGCAAGCAGCACAATGAGAATTGCTCCTAAACTGTATCGTGTGGTTTGAGAATCTTCCGCAGTCGGGATGATGGCCTTCTGAGGAAACAGAATCCGTCTTGACATCCGAGCCCTTCGACGTTTCAACCATTTGCGTCCTGTGCGTAGCGGAACATGTTCTGGGAGAAAGAGCAGAAAGGCTTCCTCCAGCGCTTATTAGAAAGAGGATTGAGCCGACGAGTGGTTTTCGCCAGAAAATGTCTTGCATCGTCGCAGGTGGGAATATGATCATCAGTATGACTGTGCACATTCCGAACAACGAGCAAGCAACCATGAACCTCAATGGGAGGTTCGGTTCTGCATGTGCTTTCATTCGGAGGCGCCCGTGAAAAGATTCCTGAACTGTGCAAGTAGCGATCTGCCTGCCATGTACCTGAAAACTCTTCTCTTCAATTTGTTGCCAGAGAAAACTCCTTGGAGCTTCCTTTTCCAAGGCCCGTAGAAGCGTCTGTAGCATTCGTAGAGTTGCTCCTGAACGTCTACTCTTGACAATGTCTCGGTGGCCACAATCGCGTGAACCATGTCGTAGTGCGACCAGTTGAAGTCTTCAATCCATCCGTTTCGCTTTGCTTCTTCAAAGAGCTCTGTCCCAGGAAATGGCGTCAGAGCACTGAACATCGCAAAATCAGGGTCCAACTCGTTGGCGAACTCCGATTGGGCTCTTATGGATTTCGCAGTGTCCTTGCGTCCACCAACTATGAACATTGTGTGCGCAAAGATTCCGTTGTCCTTGAGTAGCCTCACGGCTGTTCTTGCTTCTTCCGGCTTTATGCCTTTCCTGAACCCCTCGAGAGTTGACGGTTCAGAGTTCTCCACTCCCAATAGAACCCAGTTGAGACCCGACTCTCGCAGTTTCGGCAACACTTCTTTGTTCTTGACAATGTCGTCGCACCTAGCCTGCACAAACCAGGTTTTTTCGTCCGCTGTTCCAAGTCTGATTATCTCGTCGGCCAGGTCGTTGGCACGGTTGCCCGCCCCGAAGTTGTCATCCGTCAACCACACGAATTTGCTCCCGAAGTTTCTGTGGCAAAACTCCATTTCATCCGCAACGCGTTTGGGAGTTTTTAGTCTCCATTTTCCCTGCCAGTGTCGCCACTGAGTGCAGAAGGAGCATTCATGCGAGCACCCTCTTGAACCTTCAACCAAAGCGTACCTGCTGTCGCGTCCTGCCATCATGGCAAAATGATACTTTTCAACCGTGTCCTTGACCAGATGGTAACCTGGATATGGCAGCTGATCTAGGTTTTCAATTAGGGGTCTGGGGGGATTGTGAAAGATTTGCCCGTTGTGTCTGAAAGACACGCCTTTGATTCTTGGAAGAGCGCTCTTACCTTTTGAGTTGTTTGCAAGTTCGGCAAGAGTTTGTTCTCCTTCTCCACGGATAATAACGTCTATCTCTGGGTATTCGTTCAAGCTTTCTTGGGCGGTGGCTGTGAAATGCTGGCCTCCCGTGACGGTGAGAATGTTTGGGTCAACCTTTTTGGCCGTCTCAAGAGTCCTGACGACTACATAGGTGTTGCAGGTGGCCAAAGAACTAGAGGCAACGATGTCAGGAGCGGACGATTCTATCCGTTTCTCCATTCGCTTCCAGTCTACTTGTTCAGCGTTGCAGTCGAGAACTTCAATGTCGATGTTCTTGACTTCTTTTTCCAGATACGCAGCCAGTTGAATGATTCCATATGGCGGCGGCAGATACTCGCCCATTACGAAGAACAAGTCTTTGGGCGGTTCGATGAACAGAATTTTCAAGTTGATGCCTCCCTGAAGAGTGTTTGCTGGGATGGTCTTTTAAGCATGTTGATCCACGGAGCCAGTACTCAAACTCAACAACCTAGAATCTGGATGCACGAAATCCTTAGAACAGCGATTCAGAGATCTCAGTCTTAGGCGAGCTGAGCCGAATTGGGATTTTTCCAGAGCAATTCTAGCTTCGATCAAAGGAGCGCGCGCGCTCCTTTTTTCCTCTCACTTCCAGCGCCTCGTAGCTTTTGAAAGCGCGCGTAGAGCCAAGCCAAGAACACTTCCCAAGATCTCATTCATGGAGAAAAGAAAGAGAAAACCGCGACGAACCTAAGCCAATCTCAGGACAAGCCAGCACGTTACTAGGACGCGAACGTGATTATTCAAGTTTCACATGCGCTCTTTGCAACTTTGTCATTTTTCGTCGAATTCCTTGTCGCGGCTCTCGATGTAGCTGACCAGTTTATCTTTGTCCATTTTGGTTTCTTTGTCTTGTTCGGCGAGTTTCTGTTCTATCAGTTTGAACAATTTCTCGAGTTGTACGGGTTTGACGAGGTAGGCGTCTGCTCCTCTGTTCACTGAGTCGATGGCGTTCTGACTGTTCGGATAGCCTGTGAGCATCACTTTCATCATCTTGGGCTCCGTGTTGTGCATTTTGGTTAGTAGTTCGGTTCCATCCATGTCTGGAAGCCTGATGTCCAGGATTGCCAAGTTGAAGAAGCCCTTCCTTGATTTCTCTATAGCTTCGGTGCCTGTTTTGGCCGTGTCTACAATGTAGCCCTTCAGGGCAAGATAGTCTCCGATGCTTTCGAGGACAGCTTCGTCATCATCGACGATTAGAATTCGCTTTTTGTTCTGGGCCATGGTTTGACCTTCATTCTGATCGTGCAATTACGAAGATAAGCTTTTCAACTTTCTTTAGTTAAAGGTATCGTTATTGTGAACTTGCTGCCATGGCCCACGTGGGTCTTGAAGGTTATTGTTCCGCCTTGAGCTTCCAGCAGTCTCTTGCAGGCTGGCAGGCCGAATCCTTGGCCCTTTGACTTTGTGGTGAAAAGCGGTATGAATATCTTGGGTCTGTCTGTTTTGGGGATGCCGATGCCAGTGTCTTCGACGCTTATGACTAGGGTCGGCGGATCAGTTTTCCTAGATGCCTTGAGGCTCAGTTTCCCTCCGTTAGGCATTGCCTGCACTGCGTTAATGATTAAGTTGGTGAGCACCCTTTTCAGGGCTGCAGGGTCGATTTTCATCCTAGGGAAGTTTCTGGGAATCTCGAGGGAGACGGTGACTTCCTCTGGAATCCCTAATGTAGATAGTGTTTCTTTGATCAAATGGCCGACGTTTGTTCTAACGAATTCAAGCTTCACGGGCTGAGCGTAGTCTTGCAAGTCTGAAACTATCTTATTCATGTAACTTGTTTGATCACTGATTGCCCTCAATTTGCTCTTGAATTCCTGCTTCTCAGCCGATGAGAGATTCATTCTATTCAACTGTTCTTCAGCCAATCCGACGAAACCAATTACTGCCTGCAGTGGGTTGCGAAGGTCGTGACCGACCATGGCCGCTGTCTGACCGATTGCGGCGAATCGCTCAGCATTTCTTAGCTGTTCCTCCAGCTTCTTGCGTTCCGTCATGTCCATTACAAAAGAGACCATTTTGAGAGGAGACCTCTGCAACAATGCACGACCTACTAAGACTGGAATGCGCGTGCCATCTTTGCAGAAGTACTCTTTCTCATATGGTGTGCAACTGCCTCTTGTGAGCATTTCTTTCAACGCAAGTTCGTCCAAAGTTCGATGTTCTGGGGGCGTCATTTCCTTCCAGAGCAATTTCCCCGAGATGAGATCGTCGTGGGTGTAACCGACAATCTTGAGAAAGGCGTCATTGGCGTCGATGATTCTTTCTTCGTCAGCGGAAACAATGCCTATTATGTTCGGTTCAACTAACGCCTTGAACCGTGCCTCGCTCAGTCTCAGTTGTTCTTCGGCCCTCTTGCGTTCAGTAATGTCCTGTCCCTGAGCGATCGTAGCAATAATTCCTTTGCCTTTGGGATCGTAGACGTTGGCGGAATTCCACAAGACTGTTCTAACGGTTCCGTCAGCGTGCAGAATTGGTATTTCAACCGTGTTCCAATACTCACCTGCAAGGGTGCGTCGAATGAATTCCAATGCTTCTTCTTTCCTGTCCCCAGGAAAAAGTATGTCCAAAGGTTTTCCAATGGCATCATTTGAATCGAGTCCTGTCAGACGTTCAAAAGCATGGTTGAACATGGTAATTCTGAAATTTGTACCCCAAACGATTATGGGGGCATTGGCGAAGTTTAGCAGGTTGTCCAGGTAGTCGCGTGTTTGTCGGAGTTCATCCTCAGTTTGTTTGCGCTTTGTGATGTCGTGTCCCTGAGCAATCGTGGCGGTAACAACTTTACCACTGGAATCGTAAATGTTGGCAGAATTCCATAATAGTACGCTCACGGTTCCATCTACATGAGCGATAGGAATCTCAACAGTTTCCCAGTATTCGCCGGCAAGAGTGCGTTGAATATAGCTCATTGCCTCTTCCCTCTTATCTTCGGGAAATAGAATGCCCAGATGCTTACCTACAGCATCATCTGAGTTTAAGCCTGTCAGACGTTCGAAGGCATGGTTGAACTTTGTGATCCTGAATTGCTGATCCCAAACAATGATAGGAGCATTGGCGTAGTTTAGCAAGTTGTTCAGATAGTCACGCGTCTCTTGGAGTTCACCCTCAGTCCGTTTCAATTCAGTTATATTCATCGCGTAGATACGCACGCGCCTAGTTTCTGGAACAAGATAGAATTGCTGGTGGAACCACTCATTACCGATTTTTGCATCTCGAACAAAGCTAGGCTTCTTTTCAACTCGCAAAGCATCAACCACAGTTTTACAGTCAGAAAGAAAAGGATAGTTCAAACCAGATTTTGCCAAGTCAGGAACAATTGACCTGGCAGCTGGATTAGAATAATGAACATAACAGTCAAAGTCCACTTCAATAATAGGGTTGGGATTAAGCATGGGAAACGAAGCTAGTCTAGTAGATTCCTCTTCTGCTTTCTTGCGTTCGGTGATGTCACGGACGACTGATACTGACCCAATAATGTTACCTTTAGTGTCTCTAACGGGAGCTGCATTTACTTGACGATACCTCAGCTCACCTTTTATAGGAGTTCTGACGATTTCCTCTTGGTTTCTGATCACTTCACCTTTCAGAGCGCGGAGGGGTGGAGTTTCCTCTAAAGGACGGAGGCTACCATCAGGACGCAGAACTTCAAGACTTGAGGCTAGCTTTTCTACGTCCCTCTCCACAGTCCCCGACTTGTCAGTGAATTCGCCAAGAGCAGCTGGGTTAGCCAGAGAAAATCTCTTCTGAGTATCAGCAAACCAAACCTCATCTGTTATACTGTTGACTAAAGCCGACAGTCGGTCTTTTTCCTGCTGGACGGAATCAAGCAATTTCCTAGTTTCCTCTTCCATCCGCTTGCGTTCGGTAATGTCTGTGAATATGATGGCACATTGATTTTCAGCTACTTTCCAAGCATAGACCTCGTAGTACTTGTCTAATTCGGCGCCGTAATTCTCATAATGGGCTGGTCTGCCAGTTTTGACTACTTTGTCGTATACTTCTATCCAGTAATCTTCAACGATATCAAACAAGTCTTTTGCACGATGACCAACAAGTTGCTCTCTTGTTTTTCCTGTTAAACGTTCAAAGGCCGAATTTACTTCACGATAGTAATAATCAATAGCCTTTCCTGTCTTGTCATATGTTAACTCGACAACTTGGAACATTTCATTCATAGAATCAAAAAGTTGACGATAATGCTCTTCACTCTTCCTTAAAGCATCTTCAGTTTGCTTGAGTTCAGTGATATCTCGACCAACGCCCACTACTAGTTGTTCCTTTGGCAGTGGGTAAGAGTCCCAAGAAATCCATTTGTAAGAGCTGTCCTTGCAGCGGTACCGGTTTTCGAAGCGGATGACTTGCTCGCCCTTTTCTTGTGCTTCAGCCTCTGCAACAGATTTTTCACGGTCATCAGGGTGAACAAAATCCAAGAATGGTTTTGAGATTACCTCTTCCTTTGTCCAACCAAGCGCTCTCAGGAAAGATGGACTTACTCGTTTGAAACTACCGTCAAATCCTATGAGAACCAATAAGTCAATAGAATATTCAAAAAGCTGGTCGTTCTCTAACTTCGACTCAGGTTCAAGCACCCTTTCCTTAGCCTTTTCCGCATTCTCATGCAAGGAGGTCACCGCAACCCCGTTTTCCTTGTCATTGTCGCGAATTGGAAATTCTCGGGCAGACTCTAACAGTTCCCCTGGGAGTTCCTGCGCAGGAGCGAATGTAATTCTTGATTATTTCCTGAATCTGCCTGTCTCTTTTCGCATCAAATCCAAACCAAGTCCTTTTTCCGATTTTCTGTGCATCGAGGACACCGAGCTTTGCAAGTTTCTTCAAGTCTCTTTCTACACATTCGCCTTTTCTGCCAATTCTGGATGCAATATGATCTCCACTGTCGATAAGCATGGGATTTCTGCGGAATAACAGAACGATATCTGCCATAGCTTCGGATGAAAGAAAAACATCAATTATTCTCTTCGGAGACAATTGCGACGTTTCCTCTTTGTTCACTTGCTTATCATCACCTTCCCAAAGTTGAACGAGCTATTAACTGGTTGTGACTGTAGGTCTGCAGAGACGACGGCAATGTTTCAGAAAGCTGAAATGAAAGAGCTTGACCAAGAGTTGCTTTAGACAGAGAACTAGGGTGATTCATACCTGAAACAGGCCTCTCTTACGTAGTCTGCGATAGTCCATCCGTTATCGGTCGGAAGTTCCAAGCCGAGCCTCCCATAGAGATGCCTTGAGATGCGCCTCTCAAGAATGACGCTTCCATCAAAGAATAAATCAACCAAAGCGTCATGAAACGCTTCAAGTTTGTCAGGGATTTCACTGCGTTTGATGTTCGCTCGCTTTTCCAGATGATAGTAGAAAGCGCGCTTAACAGGGTCGCCGCCCAGAATTGACAAGCCTTCATCTACTGCTTCGAGAATGAGTTGATTGAACTCTCTGGACGGCTTGCAAGAAGACATTGAGCGTGGCTTGACCCCTTGGGCTTCCCCTTCTTTGATCACATCCATAGACTCACTAGTATTTAGGTATGTTACGAGCTAGACGTAACGCTTGCTCCGCCGCTTGCTTTGAGGATTTTGTTCGCTTCACTCGCGATTTTGGCGGCCAACTGCTGGCTTTTGCCCGCAGAAATCAATTTTATGCCGCGGTGGAGGGCAAGTTCACGTTCCTCCATATTCGGAGGCAGACTGGTCACAAGAAGCTGAACAGTCGCTCTTACGTCCAACGCTTTCAAGCTGAATGCCAATATCTGTGATGAACCATGCTCAGAAAGCGAGTCAACGGCAATGGACATTTTCCTTTCATCCGGATATTTCGCAACCAAGTCAAAGCAATGCTCAGCCCCCGACTCACCTGCTAGTTTTCCAGGAACCATCGTTGTCCAACCGTCCGCATTCAAAGTCCTCCGGGCCCAATCTAGACCCTCTCTTAGCATCTGCTTGGCTTCAACTTCTGCGATTCTGTGGCGCATCAAAACACCATCCTTCCAAAGGGTCTCAAAGAATATTTTCATGCTCTTGGCGTAGTCAGGAGCCCTGACCCACATCGCCAGTTCTGTTTCGGTTGTCAAACTCATCGAATCGTCTCGAATAAAAGTCGTCAATGCTTCGGTCTCGTCCACAAGAACCAATCTCATGGCAGACTGCAAGGCTGCCTGACGAACTTGAGCAAAGTCCAAATAATTCTTGACTGCCTCAATCCCTGACTCATCCACTTGCGTCAAAACCCTAACTTCAACACCCTTGCCATGCAACTCTTTCAATCTGTCGTCAATGCCCCTGTAGATGAAGCGATAGAGGCCGTTCCTAGTCTGGATGAGGGCCACTTCATTTCTAGCATTGTCGAGCATCTTGAAAATCTGGTCGTGGACGTGCTTTCGACCTTGAACGATGCGAAACTTTGGCTCTTCATCTAAAGGTTTGACTTCCTGTAAGTGCTTGCAGTAGTCTACTATTTCTTCTCTGCTTTTCTCAAGCGACGATGTTCTCGTCTTTGACTCTTCTACGTATCGGTTCAAGTAGTTGACGACAGGCAGAGCAATAAACCTTGATGGTCTTCCCACCGTTGATTCGACAAGTCCCTTTTCCCCCAGTGTTTTCAGAGTCCTGTAAATATTCATCCTGTTTGTACTAAGCCGGCGCGCAATAATCCCAACAGGGCATGATCCAGCTCTGGCGAGGAATAAGTAGACTTCAACTTCATCTTTTAATAAGCCAAAACTGTGAAGACCACTACTGACATCTTCCTCTGCCACAATCTCTCCGATGTAATCACTTCACGATTCATTCTTATAAATTGCACGAACAACTGTTACAACCAAATTTCTATCTTCTAAACGCGCGTCTCTAGAAACTACAGAACTGTTTGAAGGAGGCTTCGATCAGAATGAAAAACGAAAGGAGTCGCGCATATCGATGGTAACCCTCGAAGAAGACGCAAACACCCTGATTGATTTCGGGTTCACGTACAATCAAGCCAAGATATATGCTGCAATCACTAGGCTGCACGCTGCTTCAGTCGGAAGCATTTCAAGAACGGCAAAAGTACGCCGTGAACACGTGTACAGAACCCTGCCAAAACTCGAAAAAATGGGCTTGGTAGAAAGAATACTTGGCATCCCCGAGAAAATCAAGGTCATCCCAGTTGAAGATGCCTTCTCTCTCCTTATTAAGAAACAGAAAGACGAAGCAGAGAAAAAGGTAGCCACGTTGACGACTGAAGTGAAGGCTTTCCTAGAACACCTCAAGCAAAGAGAGTTGGGAAGCACACCGGAAGAAAAAGAATCAATATTCTCCATGGTGTCAGAAAGGGATGCAATAATGAGCAAAGCAGCTACTCTAATTGGGAATGCTCAAACAGAAATCGCCATAGCGGCATCGAGAAAAAAGCTGGCAAAGTTCATGTTCTTCTTCACCGATTTGCTCAAAAAATCCCTAAGGAAAAACGTTCACATCCGATTGCTCACGCAAGTGCCTGAAGAAGAAGACGCACTCCCCAGAGTCATAGAAGAACAAATGTCACCAGGCAAATCTCTCGAACTAAAATACACGAACGAGCTAACAACACACTATTTGATTGCAGACAACAAGGAAATGGTGATATGGACTTCAACAGAAGCCGACTTTGCAGAATGCCCCTGCCTCTGTACAAACAACAGCAGCCTCATTGCACTCACCCAAAAGAGCTTTGCAGACGCCTGGCGAACTTCGATGAACTGGAAAAGAACGGTCTCAGCAGTTATGCCCGACAAAGTGGTCGTAATGCGCTCACACTAAAACCAGGCCAAGGGCATACAGACCAGTTAGCCTGATTGCTGAAGATGGAGCACTCATCATTTGACGTACAAGATTGAAATTGACAGAGACACCTGCATAGCCTGCGCAAATTGCTACACCATTGATCCCGTCCATTTCGAAAGCGACCCAGAAGGAAAATCAAAAGTAGTAGGCGGCAAAAGCGACGGCAGATCAACAGGCAACTTCGACGACTCAAAGATTGCCGACGCACAAGCGGCAGAAGGCAGCTGCCCAGTAAGCGCAATAAGAGTCACTGATATCTAACACGTAGGTTTCTGGGCGCGCGTGTAGCACAAGTTGACGCAAGGCCTCTCTAACCGCTAGGTGCGCACGTATATATTTGGCAAATTCCATTAAACAGGACAATGAGGCGAGCTGAAAGTGATAAAGGTAAAACGAATTTACGAGTCACCAGTGAAGGAAGACGGGTTCAGGATTCTCGTGGATCGATTGTGGCCCAGAGGAATCTCGAAAGATAGGGCAAAAATCGATTTGTGGCTGCGGGAAATTGGGCCAAGCGATGATGTGCGCAACTGGTTTTCTCATGACCCCAAAAAATGGCAAGGATTCAAGAAAAAGTATGAGGCCGAATTAAGGGCCAAAGAAGAACTGGTGAACAAGATCAAACAGGCAGAGAAAGAAAATGGAACTGTGACACTTCTATACTCCGCGAAAGATGAAGAACACAATCAAGCAGTTGTTTTGAGCACTTTTCTGAAAAGAGCGTAGATTCGCCATTCGATATTATTCAAATGGGTTCACCATTCTGAATGTTTTAACGCGCGCAACAAGTTTAAAGCATGACCATTTGCCAGACTTCTCTGCAGTCTGGAGCTTGGCGGCAATCCAAGATGGCCAAGAGCACAGTGTAATTACCATTTTTGGTAAAAGAAAACGGCGAAGAGTTTTTCTACGTTACTGGATAACGCCATATTGCTTCCAGCATACTCTCCGTTAAAGTTTTTTTGCTGAGGTGTCGCGCAAAATCGGAAACAACTATTATCCCAACAAGCTTATGTCTCTCCATAACGGGAAGTCGCCTAATTCGGTTGTTAACCATTTTCCTCGCCGCCTCATTAAGCGAAGCGTTGGGTTCGATGGTTATGAGCGGCGTGGACATTATGTCTGAGATCTTTGTGTCCAGCGGTCTTCTCTTTGCTACAACCCTCCTCACAAAATCTCTTTCAGTGGCTATCCCTCTCGGCATTTCAGCTTCGGTAATTACTACGTCGCCCACTTCTTTCAGGCTCATGAGCTCAGCAGCTTCAAAAACAGTCTTCTGCGAGTCAATCGTCAGGACGCCCTTTGTCATGAAATCCTTGACTTTTGCCATTTCTTTCAAAAGATAGATGAACTTTCATCCGATAAAAGTTTTGCTACAATTTCTATTCTCACATTTCTAACTTCCCACACAAAATACTGCCAGAGCTTGAACAACCTAGCGCACGCAGAAAACAAGCCTCAATCTTGCTCGCGCCACGTTCAAAACTTCTTATACATTGTGCCAAGGCGCGCGCTGAGGAGCGAACCATCCATATTCCTTGGCAAAAACAGCCGCCGTTATGCTAGAGCACATGCTTGACCATAGTACCGAACTATTTATGTGGTTTAAGCATGCTTGGTCAATGTTGACACACGAATTAGCGGCGCCAGAAATGCCCAGAAGCTTGGCGACTTAACTAGCACGAGCCAAGAGGCTAAGATCAGAAGAAACATGAAAAAGAAACCTCTAGACCGCTACTTCTATTATGTGCAGAATAAAACCAGCCTAGGTTCAGTTTAGACAAAAATTCCAAAATTACATAAGTGCGTTTCTTGTTAAGCATATGGCGTCAAACTAGCTGAAGAAGGTGAGAGTTAATGGCTGCAAGAAAATCTGTGGAAAAGACAATTAGCGCAGAGCTAACCTCGAAGATTCTGAGAACCGTTCCCGTAACCGAGGCTTTCCATTTCTTTACTGATATCGGGAAATATGATGGCAAATCCGCCGCTTCACTGGCTGATTTCTCCGAGAACTTAAAGGCAGTACAGTTGAAGTCGATAGAGTTTCACTTTAGACGCGGAGATTTTGAAAGGTGGATTAGAGAGATTCTGGGTGACGAATACCTTGCAAATGGAATAGGCAGAATTGACAAGTCGGTTCAGGGAGAAGCTTTGAGAACAGCTATACAAAGAACTGTTGAAAACCGTCTGTATTACCTCAAACAATCAAAACAGCGCGAGCGCTTTACGTCAAAAAGGAAAAAACAGAAAAGAAAAAAGAAGAGCCTTCGGACCACGTGAAATTGCATACCTCAACCAAGACAAACAAACCTATCGCGCGCGTACAGTTTTATAGTGCGCGCACTTTGAGCACTATTTTTTACGCGATTCCATTTCGATAGGTTTTATAATAGTGAATCACACGGTGAATGAGGTTAGAAGAGAAATCAAAATGTACGAATGCGTATCAGCAAACTGAAGTGATGCTAATGTTAGGCAATGAGTTAATGTTCATTCCAATAACGGCTGGATGTGCAGGACTCTCTTGCATTGCGATTCTTTACAGGCTCATCTTAAAAGAAAGCCCGGGAAGTCCCAAGATGAGGAGTATAGCTGGTTTCATTCAGGAAGGAGCTAATGCTTTCTTAAGAAGAGAGGTGAGCACGATAGCTTACTTTTTAGTCCCTTTGGCTGTTCTTCTTTTCCTTTTGTTAGGTTGGCAGATAGCGTTGGGATTCGTATTGGGAGCTTCTTTCTCTGTCTTGGCGATGTTAATTGGCATGAATGCGGCTGTAAGGGCGAATGTGCGGACAACAAACGCCGCTATCACTTCTGCTGGAAAAGCGCTTCAACTCGCGTTTCGTGGCGGAGGGGTCATGGGCTTGGCGATAGTAAGCCTGGAAATCGTGGGGGTTTCTTTGGTTTACTTAATTCTAGGTGCGGGTCCAGAAAACCAAGGAGCAGTTTATCTCCTAGTTGGTTTCGGCTTCGGAGCAAGCCTCGCAGCACTGTTCGCCCAGCTTGGGGGAGGAATATTCACGAAAGCCGCGGATGTTGGGGCGGATTTGGTTGGAAAAATCGAAACAAAAATACCTGAAGATGACCCGAGAAACCCGGCTGTAATCGCGGATTTGGTAGGAGACAACGTGGGCGACTGCGCAGGAAGGGGGGCTGACCTGTTTGAATCGGGTTCAGATAACTTGATTGCAGTGGTGATTTTGGGTCTACTTTTTGTCGGGCCACCTTTCAATCTGGGATGGAAGATAGTACTGTTTCCTTTCATCATTCGATCTTTTGGCATCTTCGCAACCATCGCAGGGGTCACCTCGGTAAGAAACTGGCGAAAAAACAGCATAATTTCCGTAGACATGGCACTTTTGATTGCCGGGGTTACTTCGGTGCTGGGTTTCTATGTGGTTTCAACCTTGCTGATGAACGATATGCGATTCTTCTACTGTCTATCACTCGGTCTCTTCACGGCGTTTGTAGTTTATTTCATAGTACAATATTTCACGGGAATAAATCATTCACCAGTGAAGACAATAGCAGACTCGGCTCAAAGTGGGGCGGCGATAAGCCTTATGACGGGAGTTTCTTACGGGATGATAAGCGCTGCGATACCCATCATATTCATCGGAGCCGTGATTACGGTAAGCTACTTCATATTCGGTGGAGGCTTACTGGGTGTATGCGGCATCATCGCGGCAGCCTTGGGCCTCACCGAGATGAAAGGGATAATCATGTCTTCAGACACCTTCGGCCCCATAGTTGATAACGCTGGCGGGATAGCCAAGATGTCTGGATTGGAAAAAGACGTTGACAAATCTTTAGACGAGCTGGATGCCGTCGGCAACACTACAAAGGCAGTAACCAAGGGTTTCTCCATGGCCGCCGCGGTCATGACCAGTTTTGCGTTGCTTTTTGCTTTTATTTCAGACGCATTTCGAATACAGACAGGAGCCCTTCCAACGTCCATTAGCCAGATAGCACCGTACTTTGACCTCGCAAGCCCATTGATTATCGTTGGCGTATTGATAGGCGCAACCATTCCCTTTATTTTTTCAGGCATGGCCATACTTGCAGTGGGCAGAACTTCTAGACAAATGGTTAATGAGGTCAGGAGACAGTTTGAGAGCATACCAGGGCTGCTTGAAGGTAAAGCAAAGCCTGACTACGCTAAATGCGTGGACGTAAGCACTAAGAACTCGCTCAAAGAAATGATTCTTCCAACGCTACTGGGTTTAATCGCACCGATTGTTGTGGGATTCGCTTTTGGAATATGGACCTTAGCGGCCTTCCTCCTATCAGCCACAGTTGTCGGCGCGTTACTTGCGACCTACATGTTCAACACGGGTGGAGCCTTAGACAACTCTAAAAAGTACATTGAAAGCGGAAAACTTGGAAAGGAAACCTTAGCACATGACGCCGCCGTTACAGGCGATGTCTTTGGAGATCCGTTAAAGGATACTGCTGGACCATCACTCCACATCTTGATCAAGCTTCTCAATATCGTTTCAATAACGTTGCTTCCCCTGTTCATAGCCCTAAAACTGTGAACTTCTCGGCGTTGCAATCTCAGCGGACAGTAGCTCGCGCGAACTTGCATTTCATTTTTACGATTTACAGAACCGAAACCCTGAACGTATCACAGGAACGTAGCTAAGGCGCGCTAGCCTATAGTTGAACTTGAGTTGCGGTGATTCAGGTTTTTGACTGTTTTCACTTTTACAAAGTCGTTGATCAGAAAGAACATGAGGGAATAGCCCCAGACGAGTCCAGCTAGGGCCCAGCCGAGGGGCTGCATCAAGATGCCATAAACCGCTAGAATCGTAGCTCCTATTTGGGTGAGTTCGGTTGCCAGTAACAACCGATACGATGGCAGGGGACGAACCCAGAAGTGCTGTTCGCCGGTGCGAGCGAGATAGAGTGTCATGTGCCCCGCTACAGCCAATTTTAGAAAGACTAGAGTGTTTAATGTTAGGATACTGAGGTGAAGCACATCCAAGCCTATCCAGAGCAAAAGAAAACTCGAAAACACGCCCGCAACACCCAGCACGGTCGCAATCGTGAGAACCTTGCGCATGTCCCAGCGGACTGGTCTCCCGGAGATTTTTGCATTGTCGTATGCTATCATCATTATTGGGAGGTCATTCAACATTGCAAGAATGACCAGCATCAGGGCGGTTATCGGTTGGAAGTTGAAAGCCAAAATCGCCAGTGTCAAGAATATCAAAACACGTATTGTCTCCGCGACTCGGTAGATAGCGTAATTGTTCATGCGCTCGAATATCTTCCGACTCTCCCTTATCCCGTCGACAATGACGGAGAGTCCAGGTCTTGTCAAAACTATGGCTGCTGCAGACTTTGCCGCGTCCGTAGCGCCAGCGACTGCAATTCCTGAATCAGCCTTTTTCAGGGCGGGTGCATCGTTAACTCCGTCACCCGTCATGCCTACGATGTGTCCGCGCTCTTGAAGAAGCCCAACAATGCGATACTTGTGTTCAGGAAAGACTTGGGCAAAGCCTTCTGCCGCCTCCACGACGCTTTGAGCTTCGCTGTCACTCTTTTCCAGAAACGAATCAGCCGAGACGATGTTACTTCCCAATCCGACCTCGCTGGCGATTTCCCTTGCGATTGCAATGTGATCGCCAGTCACCATTTTGACACTTACACCCATACTCTGTGCTGTTCTCACAGTTGCTGCAGAATCCTCGCGCGGAGGATCATATATTGCAAAAAGACCCACAAACTGCCACTCTCCTTGTTTGTCAGTCCTTGCCACGCCCAACGCGCGATATCCTTTTTCTGCGAATGCTTCCACGAAGCCATTGACCCTTGAGTAAAAGGTTTTGTTGTTCGGTACGAGGGACAAAACTAATTGCGGCGCCCCTTTTGTCACCTTGAATCGGTTACCAGATGTATCCTCTACGGTGGCTTCCGTTCGTTTTGACACTGGATCGAAAGGCCTGAACTTAACAATCTTATAATGGCCTATTTCCTCAACTGTCGATGAAGAGGTTCTAGCCATGGCAAGAACGGCCGTGTCTATAGGATCATTATCTTCTTGTCTAGAAGCCAAGGATCCAAAAAGAAGTGCGTCCTCTCGGGTGAAATCTGCAAAAGTCTCGAGCTCTGACACTGCTAACTCATTCTTTGTTATTGTTCCAGTTTTGTCCGAACACAGAACGTCCATTCCGGCCATTTCCTCGATTGAGACGAGCTTGCTGACTATGGCCTCTTTTTTGGCTAATGCAAGGGCGCCCACAGCCATGGTGACTGTCAGAACAGCGGGCATGGCCACTGGTATGGCCGCTACGAGCAGGACAAGCGCAAATTGCGCAGTATTGAGGATGCTTTGGTGGCGGAATAGGGCTGCAAAAAAAATGATGATGACCAGCGTGCTGGCGAGAATTATGAGGTAGTTGCCGATTCGTATCACGGCTTTCTGAAAGTGGCTTCTCGTTTTCGCTTCCTCAACGAGCCTAGCGGTCCTTCCGAAGTAACTGTTGATTCCAGTGCCAACAACGAACCCGTCCATTTCGCCCTGACGAATCACCGATCCCGCATAAGTGACGTCGGACACGTGCTTTTCTACCGGCAATGATTCGCCTGTCAACGCTGACTGGTCTACTAGGAGATAATCCCCTTCTACAAGTTTGATGTCCGCTGGCGCAATATCCCCCAAACGGACTCGCACAGCGTCATCAGGCACAAGTTCCCGAGCAGATATTTCACTCCATTTACCGTCACGCAGAACCCGCGCTTTCAAGGCAAGTCTCTGCTTTAGTAATTCAATGGCATTGTCCGCCTTGTATTCCTGCCAGAATCCCACGACAGCGTTTACGAAAAGCAAAGCAAGTATGATTGCGAAGTCATCCCAATGTGCGATAAGTGCAGACAGCACTACAGCAGCTTCTATCATCCATGGAATTGGGCCCCAGAAATACCCAAGAAACTTTAGTATAGGATTCGTCTTCTTTTCAGGAATCTCGTTTGGCCCAAATTCTTTCAGGCGTTTTTCAGCTTCGGCTGTGGATAGGCCGGATCCGTCTCGAGACGATTGTTCCAATAGATATGCTTCCCTTCGGACTAGACACAATGTCCTACTTCTTAAAGAAAACGGCGCGCCTTCCACAAGTTTCAAATATCCTGTTTCTCTGTGTGAATCTGTCGTGTTGTTCTCAATGTTAAGAGAAGAGGCAGAAGAACATCTCAAACAGGTCAAGGACTGGAAGTTGGTCGATAATTCTATAGAAAAAAACTTCAAGCTCAGCAATTTCCGGCAAGCGATTGATTTTATCAACAAAGTCGCAGATATTGCAGAAGCAGAGAATCATCATCCCGACATTCTTTTGTGGGGTTGGAACAACGTAAAACTCACACTATCGACGCACGCCGTAAAAGGATTGTCAAAGAATGATTTTGTCCTCGCGTCAAAAATCAATCAGATCAAACTGGAATAGGAAGATAGAAATCCATCGTTTGGCCAAGATTGACTGGGGTTAATGGGTGGAGCTGCGAATGACGGCGAAAGACGAAGGATGCCGCAGAAGAATCGAAAACTCTGTGAGATCAATCCTAGACGAGTTCGAGATAGACAAGAAATCTGAGATGTACAGAAACACTCCGAAGAGAGTAGCAGCGCTGTACATAGAGATTTTTTCGGGGTTAGCTAAGACCAGTGAGCCTAGACTCACACTTTTTGACAACCCTGGCTATCGGGACATTCTGGCCATAAAGCGAATACCCTTCTACTCTCTCTGTGCCCACCACTTGTTGCCGATATTCGGAGAAGTCTCGATTGCCTACATACCTGGCGAAAAAATCGTGGGCCTATCAAAACTTCCCCGCATCGTGAGATACTTTGCTTCAAGACCCCAAGTTCAAGAAGACTTGACAAAACAACTAGCCGATTACTTGTACGAGAAACTGAAAGCAAGAGGAGTGCTTGTCTTGATCAAGGCAAGACACTTGTGCATGGAGATGCGTGGACCACGCGCACACCACGTGCAAACCGTTTCCAGCGCCATAAGAGGCAACTTTGAGAAACACCCCTCGACGAAAGAAGAAGCACTGAAAATCCTACACGCCTAAACTATTGACCAGACGCTGCAAGGCTGCGGTGAAACTCTTCAGCTCCTTAATCTGGGGTTTCTTAAATCGGTCTGCTACCTCTCTGATCGGCTTATTTGCGACTGGCAACACCAAGTCGGGTTCAATTTCACACAACGGTATGGCCAAAAACGCTCTTTCCTGTATGTCTGGGTCTGGAAGGACCAGCTCTTTCGTTGAAACGGCTAGGTTTCCATAGAGTATTATGTCTATATCAATTGTTCTGGAGGCAAACTTGTCTTTAATTCTCTTTCTGCCCAATTCTGCTTCAATGGGTCTCAGCACGTCAAATTTCAACTTAAGGGGCTCGATGTCTGTTTCGACTTTTATGACGCAGTTGTAATATTCGGGCTGAGATTTCCCCTGCAATGGTTCAGTGAGGTAGACTGTTGATGCCTTCAACACCTTGACGTGATGAGACAAGAGCCTCACTGCTTCAAGCATGTTTTTTTCTGGCTCGATGTTGGAACCCAGCGAAAGAAAAGCCACAGTCATGGCCGAGGACTAATCCTCTTTTCGAATTATGCTTACTCCTACGCTTCTGGCAAACCTGAGTGCACCGGGTTTCTCGACGGTCACCCTGACTTTTTTGACTCTTGCATGTTCTAGACAACTTTCTGCTATTTTTTCTGCTAACGTTTCAACGAGGCAGAACTCTGAACCTTCTACCAGCTTTATGATGCCCTTTGTTATTTCCTTGTAGTCAACAGTTTTGCGTATGTCGTCTGTCCTTGCCGCTTCCGTAAAATTCGACCAGATAACAACGTTGATTGTCACATCCTGCTTTTCCCTGCGCTCAAACTCGTTGATTCCTATGATGCATCTCAAACGTAGGTCCTTGATGAGAATCTTGTCCATCGCTCGTTCACCCCTTTTTTCCATAACCAAGACCCTCCTAGACTATCACAAACCCTCGACAGTCTGGATCAAATGCTTTCCCCCGTCGACATAGACCACCTGCCCAGTCACAAAATCACTTCTGAGGAGAAACACAACCGCTTCCACCACATCCGAGGGAGAACCATACTTTTTCAGCGGAACCGTATCCTTCTTCTGCTCCAGATAACTGTAGTCCTTGCCCTGAGGAGGAAGTATGAGCCCAGGTGCTATACCATTAACGGTTATCTTGGGCGCCAGCTTCAGCGCCATCGACTTGGTCAGAATTTCGAGCATTCTCTTGCTGAGATAATACGCAAAGTGATTGAAGTCATACCCCACGACCCTCGTGTCCAAAATGTTGACAATTTTGCCACGATCGATTTTCTCAGAGAAATACCTAGCCAACAGAAAAGGTGCCCAAGCATTTGTTAACATGTCAACCTCGATGTCTTCGAGCCTAACGGCGCCTACGTCGCTAGCACGGAAAACAGAAGCATTGTTGACGAGCACGTCTATTGCTCCAACCAATCTACGAGACTTTTCGATAATCGCCCTGCATGATTCAGAATCCTTCAGATTAGCTTTGACAAGCCACGACTTGACACCCAGCTCAAGTATTTCATCGTGCAACTTCTCCGCTTCATTTTCAGACCTGTCATAATGAATGATGATGTTAGAACCCTGTTTCGCCAATCCTACCGCAATAGCGTTCCCTATGCGCTTGGCAGCGCCAGTTACGAGCACAGTTTTTCCAGCCAATTCAAACATACTATCTCACAGTAAACTCCCTCTGCAATCGGATTTAAGTTTATTCACGTACCAACATGCCTGGGTGTGTCAGCTGTGTTGCAGTCACAAAAACAGAAATATCATACATGATGTTTAACACTGATAGAAAATCGGGCGAGATAACGGGAAAGAGTTCTTAACTCAAACCGGGAGGCTAACCATGAAAATCGCTATAATAGGCAAGGGAAACGTGGGAAAAGCACTTGGCCACGGGTTGAGACGAACTGGGCATGAAGTAAGGTATGGACACAGAGATCCAAAGGAGCCCGTTCGAGAAGCCGCAGAGTGGGGAGATGTGATCATCCTCGCAGTCCCCTACCGCGCAACGAAAGACGCGGCCGAGGAAATTGGCTCAGCCGCAGACGGAAAGGTGCTTATAGACGTCACAAACGCGCTTGACCAGAACGGGAAATTTGCAGCGGGTTTCACGACTTCCGCAGCTGAAGAGCTCCAAAAACTCCTGCCCAAAACCCGCGTTGTCAAAGCCTTCAACACGTGTTCTCTCGAAACCAGAGCACTGGAAGAGTGGGTAAAGAGCAACTCACAGCGTTCATTGCCGGCGACGATAAGATATCGAAGCAAATAGTGATGGATTTATCGCGGGACATTGGCTTCGAACCCGTCGATGTCGGGCCCCTCAAAAGCGCGCGGTATCTTGAACCCATCGCCATCATGATAATAGAACTCGACTACAACCTCAAGATGGGAACCAGGATAGGGTTCAAACTCGTGAAAGCTTGAGAACGCCAACTCCGGAAAAACAGAGAAGAGGCAGACGCACGCAGCCTATTTAACGCCGAACTCGCGGCATTCTGGTCCATTCTTCAGTTCTCCAAGAGACTCCCTGAGCGTCACCGCATCATTCACTGCTTGAACCATGTCGACGGGTAAACAAACAAACACCTGCCCCAAAATGGGCTTTTTCAACCCGAACTCCTTCAAGGTTGCATCGTTCAACCCTACATGAACATGTGTCACCTGAAAGCTCTTCGAGTCAAGTTCGCCTCCTTCGACTTCCCCGATTGTGACGCCGTCCGACGTTACAACTTTTTTCCAGTTCAGCTTGCCGATATCCATCTAACAATCACCTATACAACGCCATTTGTCTTCGTGAAATATAAGTTTTGAGAATCTACTTCAAAATTCTAAAGCAGGCTTTAGAAGTGACGCTTCAATCAAGCGCCCAAAACTCGCCGGCTCGGTCAACAGAACAAAGGGACTCATGAGATATTGTGTAATTCGTCGTGTCCGAAAAAGTGCGGAAGCTGAAGTAGTTAGGCATCAGCTGAGTTAAGGGTAGGTGTGGGCATCTACTTCAACTTGCTTCGGAAGCTTCTTTATTCTTATTTCCATGCTCGTTGGAGCCTCCCCTTCAACCTGCTTCAGAGTTTTCAGGAAGCCTATCATTACATTGGCCAATGTTTCCTGCATGAAATGGTTCAAGGGCAGTCTGATGCTGTTGACGCGTATTTCGGTCTCAAAATTCTTCTTGAACATTTTGTGCTTTGAACTCAAAACATCACCACCAAGAATAAGCCTGAGTTTTAGTTGATAACAATTGCGGTAGCATTGCACAGCTTGTTGCCGCTTTTCCTCCCTGCGCCTAGCGCTCCCACCGACAAGACAAATAAGGAAGCAATGATCAAGCTCTAATCGCAGTATTGCACCGTGGGATTATTCCATGGCAAGGTTCAGATGTACTGTTTGCAATTACGTCTATGACGAGACTAGGGAAGGTCGAAAATTCTCTGATTTGCCTGATTATTGGAGATGCCCTGTCTGTGGGGCCCCCAAGAGCGCGTTTATCCTGCTATCTGAAGAAGTCACTGAAAAAAGAGCAGGCACTACGGTTTCAGACATTTTGGTGGAACAGATTGCCGCTTGGGGAGTCAAGTACGTCTTTGGCATACCCGGAACATCAACCTTGGGCGTCGTGGAAGCCATAAGAAAAAACGCCAAAGTAACATACATTCAGGTAAGACACGAACAGACTGCAGCGTTTATGGCTTCGGCCTACGGAAAACTGACAGGCAACATAGCCGCCTGTCTAGGTGTTTCAGGCCCTGGCGCCACCAATTTGGCAACGGGGCTGTACGATGCAAGCCTGGATCACTCTCCTGTGCTGGCTCTCACAGGCCTGGTTGCGAGGCAAATGACAGGGCCAGGCTCCATACAGGAAATCGACCAATACTCATTCTTTGAGCCCATCTGCGTCTTCAACAAGATACTAATGTCTGAAGACCAGACAACCACACTCGCGACGCTCGCCGTGAAACACGCACTGCTGGAAAAAGGAGTCTCTCACATCGGAATCCCAAACGACGTGCAAAAACTGCCCTACGAGACGAACACGCTGCCGTTCGAAGGCAGAATGCCGAACCTAGCATTCTCTCAGACCGACGAACTCGTCGAAAAAGCCGCAACGGCCGTTGACGAAGCTAGGCGACCCGCAATAATAGCCGGGTTCGGCGCGATGGGCCACGGAGAAAGCCTGCTAGAACTGGCCAAGAAAATCACGGCGCCAATCGTGACGACGTTCCGAGCCAAAGGAGTAGTTGACGAAGACAACGACCTCTACGTCGGATCCCACGGGGGAATCGGCTCAACCGCGGCCGCGGAACTGGTCCGAAAATCAGACCTCCTCATAGTCGTCGGCTCATCTTTCTCTGAAATGACGAGCATCCCAGAGAAGAAGACCGTGCAGATCGACATCAACCCACTAATGATAGCAAAGACACATCCAGTGGAAGTCGGTCTGCTCGGCAACAGCGCCCTGCTCATCCCGAAGCTCACGGATGCAGTGAAAGAAAAAACCAACGAAGAATATTTGGCCGATATAAGAAGATTGAAAAAGCAGTGGCTAGAGCTCTTGGAACAAGAAGCTGATCCTTCAAAGAAACCGGTTAGACCACCATACATAATCAAAGTGTTGAACGAGTTGATAGCCAGCGACGCCGTAATATCGCTTGACACTGGGGAAAACTGCTGGTGGTTTGGAAGAAACTTCTGGATGAAGAAAACCCAGAAAATGATCATGTCCGGCTACTTGGCTTCGATGGGCTTCGGACTGCCAGGCGCCATGGCGGCAGCACTCGCATATCCAAACAGGCAGATAATCTGCATCACAGGAGACGGCGGCCTTGCAATGGTGATGGGAGACTTCCTCACGGTAGTCAAATACAAGATGCCCATCAAAGTGTTCGTTTTCAACAACAAACAGTTGGGCATGATAATGCAAGAACAAAAGGTCGAAAACTACCCGAATTGGCAAACAGACCTCTTCGACTGCAACTTCGCAAACTGCGCGCAAAACTGTGGAGCAGTCGGAATCAAAGTGACAGAACCGAAGGATCTCGAAGACGCCGTCAAGAAAGCACTTTCAACACCCAGCCCCGTGATAGTCGACATCGACACGGATCCAAGACGGTTCATCTGAGCCGACGCAAATCAACCACGTTCTTGTGTCGACATTTTCGCCGCTGTCCCTGCTGTTCACAATTGTTTGTGGTGGCGTGATTTCAGTTTTGCTTGAGAAACGAGCCCTATTTCTTGTTGAACGATGGGGCGTCCTTGAGGGCGTTCAGCAGGTCTTGAGTTTGGAAGTGAGAGAGTTTGCACACATTTATGTCCTTCAAGAAAGGAAATATGTCCTGAGCGTTCTTTAACTCATGCAGATTTTCCCACTCAACCCTGATACCCGCATTGGTCCGCGTTTCAGTAAAGTCTCTCCACGCTCCTGACTTCAGGTCAGTTTCAGATGAACCTGAAACAGTGAAAGGTCCCACAAGCGTGTTTGAATCCATGTTGAGAAGAAAAACGATTGAGCCCAGCTCCATTTGGCTTACAATCTGAACTTTCTCGCCCGTACAGGTGAAAAGTCTGCGTTTTACACAATCCTTGACGGAACCGGCATCGCAGAGGAACACATGACCCTCGTACATAGTCTATAACCTGTTCTTCTGTGTTAATAAAAATAGCGCGTCCGCCAGTGTTAAGGCAGCGCTTCATGAGAGTTTAGAACAAGGTGGGCATTTCATCGGCGTGCGCTAGGATTTCCTTTATCGGTGTGACAAGATGGAATTCGAAGTCCAAGAAGTGCGAAAATCCCGAAATGACAAGAAAGTCTCTGACTGCTTCGGCGTTAGGAGCTTCAAACAACATGAACGATTTGTGGCCAGGGTCAAGATGAATGTCGGACAGAATCTTTACGTCATACCGTTTCGTGAGTTTAGGAAGTTGTGCATAGACTTTCTTCACGAAGGCACGAACAGCCTTGTTGGCGAGAGGGCAGTTGTCCGGCGGATGACTTCCTATTACAGCATACTGGGGCAAACAAATCACCTCCTTACAGTGAAAGAAGAATTCTCAACAACTTCTCTTAAGCTTATGTGACTGTAGTATCGCAGTAACGCTCTTGGAACCGTACAGGCAAGAGAAAAAGTTATCATACGATGTCTTGCAGGAACCAGCACATGCGTTCGTATGAATTATCCTATGTCAATTTGGGCTTTCTGCAACTTTCCCGAGTAATCGATGTATACTGTCTTGGTTTCGGAGAACTCGTTTATTCCTTCGATTCCACCTTCTCTTGTTCCTATCCCTGTGTGTTTCACTCCTCCGAAGGGAAGGTGAACCTCTGATCCTATTGTGCTCGAGTTGACGTAAGTCAGTCCCGCCTTTATTCTAGTAATGGCCTCGCATGCCTTTCCTATGTCTTTCGTGTAAATCGCAGAGCTTAAGCCGTACTCTACAGAGTTTATTGCGTCAATCGCTTCATCCAAGTTTCTGACCGAGATCAGAGAGACAACAGGGCCGAATATCTCCTCTTGAGCGATTCTCATATCGACGGTGCAATTCGTGAACAAGGTTGGCTCGAAGAAAAACCCGTCCATAGCCGGAATTTTTCCGCCTATGAGGAGTTTTGCCCCTTCGTTTTTTCCGATTTCAACGTATTTGGCGCTTTTTTCTTGCGCGGCCTTGTTTATGAGAGGTCCAACGTCTGTTTCGGGTTTAAGTCCGTTACCCAGCTTGAGTTTTCTTATTCTGTTGACCAGCATTCTCTCAAACTTGTTCTTGATTTTCTCCTGAACTATGACGCGAGAAGCTGCGGTGCATCTCTGTCCAGTCGTTCCATACCCGCCCCAAATCACTCCCTCCAACGCGAGGTTCAGGTCAGCGTCATCCATGACTACTATTCCATTCTTTCCACCCATTTCCAACCCGACTCTCTTGAGACCCGCTTCTCTCAGAATCGTTGCACCAGTGTCCCTGTGCCCAGTGAATGAAACAGCCCCGACGTTCTCGTGCTTCACAACCGCCATTCCCACATCGTCACCCGAGCCGGTGACCATGTTCAACACACCCTTCGGCAGCCCTGCCTTGTCCAAGGTTTCAACCAGCCTAGTCGCGCAGAGTGGCGTGTCAGACGATGGCTTGAAGAGCACGGTGTTCCCACATATCAGTGCCGTCATTATTTTCCAAGCTGGAATGGCCAATGGAAAATTCCAAGGCGTTATCAGCCCACAGACACCGATGGGCATTCTTATGGTCAAACACAGTTTCTTTCTCAATTCAGAAGGCGTTGTGAAACCGAACAATCGCCTGCCTTCACCAGCCATGTACTCTGTCACATCCACTGCTTCTTGGACGTCTCCTCTGGATTCCTGGACGACCTTTCCCATTTCCATGGTCATCTCGCTTGCCAGCTGCTCCTTGTTTTCTAGGAGCAAATGTGCAGCTCTCAAGAGGATCAGCCCTCTTTCAGGCGCAGGCGTCCCATTCCATTTCGGAAAAACCGATTCAGCAGCCTCCACGGCTTTGTCAACGTCTTCATTGCATCCCTTCTGGAAGGTTCCAAGAATCTGCTTTGGCCGCGCAGGATTGTCGCTTGCAAACGTCTCACCTGAAACAGAATCAACCCATGCGCCATCTATGAAAAGTTTATAGTTCTTTGGCTTGTTCATGTTCTCAACATTCCATCTTTCCTCCACTTTTTATAAGACTTTGTCTCTGCGCTCGTAAGCACAAAAGCCGCATAGACTCCAGCAAAATTGAAGTGCAGGAAGTGCTTTGATAGTTAGAGCGGTGCTGATTCGTGGAAGACTGTGTGTTTTGCAGGATAGCCCGAGGCGGAGAGCAGGCAAGTCACATCTACGAAGACAGAGAAGTAATGGCATTTTTGGATACAAGACCCATCAATGAAGGGCACACGCTCGTAATGTCAAAGAAACATTACGAAAACATCTTCGAGATTCCAGACGAGGAACTTGCAAACCTCTTCAAAGTAGTTAAGAAAGTAGCCGCGGCGATCATGAAAAGCGAGAAAGCCGAAGGAATAAGAATAGTTCAGAATAACGGGAGCGCAGCTCACCAAATCATTTTTCACTTTCACGTCCACATCATCCCCGAATACGAAGGGCGGGAATCACACCGGCTTCGCGAAACCCTCGAGCAAAGCGAACTGGAAAGAGTTGCAGCCAAGATAAGAAAACTCTTGTAACCACAATCATCATCGCAGCGAACACGCGTGCGCTTACAGGATACGGGGCGCAGCCAAACGGCAGGATGTTTTTCGAAGCGCATACCCGGACAAGTGCGCAACAGCCGATATCGACCAGCAGCAGAAGGTCTTCGAGATCGATGACCAATAAGCGATTACAAAAACAATCAAAGCTGCAACAAGGTTAACACGAATCCAACGCCACTGGAAGAACTCCTGCAATGTTGCCATCCGGCCGCAGTCACAACACCTTATAAACCAAAAAAACCAATCTCCGTTCACCAGTAGAAAACGGAGAAGATTTGATGAACGATCAAATTGATCTGTACATAAGTATCCACAAGGGACAGAGGAGTAGGTTTTTCAAAATCGCCAAGCAGGCTGGAACCATTGATTACGCTGACCAGAACGCTCTGGATAGACTCTACGATGAACTCAACTCCTTCAGAGAGCACATGCGCCTTCACGCCGATGCCGAAGAGAAATACATCCATCCTATGCTGTCTGAAAGAGTCCCAGGCGGAGCCAGAAGACTGGAAGAAGACCATCGCATCATAAATCAACGATTCGACGATCTCGCAACTCACTTCGACAGAACAAGAGCCCAATCCGCTGATCTCAAGAAACGCCGAGAACTCACCCTAGAATTCTATAGGGCATGGAACAGATTCCTCTCATTCTACTTCATGCACATCAACAAAGAAGAAGAGCAAGTTACACCCCTCCTGTGGAAGCTTTGCACGAACGAGGAGTTAGCCGCCACATTCAAGAAGATTCTGGCCAGCCAGAAGCCCGATGAGCTTAGAGGGAATTTTGAAATGATGCTTCCAGCGATGAACCTGTACGAACGAGTCGAAATGATTGGGGCAGGCAGAGCAAGCATGCCCCCCGAAGCTTTCCAAGGCTTCCTCAAACTCACCGAACATTTGCTGAGCCCAGAAGATTGGACAGCCCTGAAATCGAAGCTCGAGACCAAATAGCACTGGGCAGCCGATTCCTTTCGGCCCGCAACGATCCGAAAGAGCCTATTGTTCATGGTACCATGCCGTAGACTGCATCAGTGACCCGCTCAAACGGGCTGCCCAGAAGTCGATAGCCTCTCTTCCCAAGGTATTTCCGGACATAGAACTGGGCCATGCCCTTGAAAACGGCGAATTTGAGCTTGTTCTCCGAGAAAGATGAACGGAAGAGCAGCCTGTGTTTTATAAGGTGGAAACCATCAGGTTCCTTCCAATCCTCGCAGATCATCCTGTCCTTCACCCTTTCAAACAGCGGCGTTCCTGGAATCGGGTACGGAAATGTGAAAGACAGGTAGTCGAGCGGAAGGGAAGAGGCAAAATCAACCGTGTCCAACACTGTCCTGTCACTCTCGCCAGGGTATCCCAGTATGAAGAAAGCCCCTGTCTGAACCCCGGCTTTCCTGAAAACGTTGACAGCATCTTCAGCCTGTTTTACGGTGGCTTGTTTGTTCATGATTTTGAGGATTGAGTCGTTCCCGGATTCTAATCCGAAGAACACGCGAACGCATCCGGCCTTCTTCATCTTTTCAGCAACTGGCAGGTCCACGGTGTCAACCCTGGACAAGCACTCCCAGCCGACGTGCATGCCTCTTCGAATCAGCTCATTGCAGATGCTCAGCAACCTCTTCCGGTTCAGCGTGAAACAGTCGTCGGCAAACCACACCCTCTCGTAGCCCAACCCTCTGACCAGCTCAACCTCATCCGCCACGTTCGCGGCCGTTCTCGACCTGAACCTATTGCCGAACACTGGCCTGCTGCAAAAATCGCACTTAAAAGGACAACCC
>Ga0335070_10001326_pt1 | contig 28546 bp, 25 predicted proteins | sample Lox_Sample_13_FD_206722 | JGI IMG/M metagenome (GOLD analysis project Ga0335070, IMG submission 206722) | Soil microbial communities from Loxahatchee National Wildlife Refuge, Florida, United States - Lox_Sample_1.3 | ecosystem: Environmental > Terrestrial > Soil > Wetlands | place: USA...
CGGATGAGCGCACCGTGGTGATGAAGTTCAACCAGCCGTTCGCACCCTGGCTATCCTTCTGGAAAAGCATTCTCCCGGAACACGTCCTGAAACCCGTTTTCGACAAGGACGGCACACTCGACAATGCCGCCTGGAATAAGGCGCCGACCGTCGGAGCGGGACCATTCGTGTTCAAGGAATGGCAGTCCGGATCGTTCCTGCGTTTCGTGCGCAACGACAAGTTCTGGGGCAAGAAGGCCGCCCTGGATGAGATCTTCGTCCGTATCGTCCCGGACGATGCCTCGCAGGTGGCGGCCCTCAAGGCGGGCGACGGGGACCTGGGTATTTTCATCGCCTATCCCGATATTCCCCCGCTCGAGCAGGCTGGCGTGAAAATCGTCAGTGTCAACTCAGGATACAGTGAAGGCTGGTACTTCAACCTGGGCGACAAGGGCCATCCTGCGCTCAAGGACGTGCGCGTGCGGCAGGCGCTGGCCTACGCCATCGACCGCCAGAAGATTACCAAGGACCTCCTGCTCGGCAAGACCCAGCCGGGCGCATCCTTATGGGACAAGATGCCTTACGTGGACCCGTCCCTGAAGCCGTATCCATACGACCCAGACAAGGCCAAGCAGTTGTTGGACGCGGCGGGCTGGACAGTCGGGTCGGACGGTGTGCGCGAGAAGGATGGCGTCAAGCTCGACTTGCGCTACGGCACCACGACCAAGGAAGTCCGTCAGAGTGCACAGGCGATCATTCAGCAGATGCTGGCGAGCGTTGGCGTAAAGGTGGAGCTGTTGAACTACGACAGCGACATCTTCTTCGCCAGCTATGGGGATAAAGGGCCAACCTATTCCGGCGAGCTTGACATCTATGAGTGGTCGGATGTGCCCACCGCTTTCCCCGATCCCGACATCGGGTACTGGCTGTGCAGCCAGATCCCCAGCGATGAAAACCCGCAGGGCCTGAACGCCCAGTTCCTGTGCGACAAGGATCTGGACGGGCTCTTCCAGCTGCAGACCACCCAGGTCGACTTCAACCAGCGCGTTGCAACTTTCCACAAGATCACCAAGCTGATGTACGACCAGGTCTACTGGTTGAGCTTATGGCTCGATCCGGACATCTGGGCAGTTGGCAAGCGCATGGAGAACGTCAAGCTTTCGGGTGCCACACCCTTCTACAACGTTGAAGAATGGACCGTGAAGTAAACACGGACCGTCCTCACCTCAAGCACGGGATGTTGCAGGCTCAACGCGAACCTGCAACATCCTTACCCTAACAGGCGGTCTTTTCATGACCCGATATATCATCCGACGCCTCTTGCAAGGAATCCCGCTGGTCTTCATCATCAGTATCCTCCTGTTCATCATGATGCAGAACATGGGGGACCCGCTGGCCACGATGGGTGGGCGCTCACTGACCCGCAAAGAGGACCGCGAACGGCTGGCCCGCCAGCTGGGATTGGACAAGCCCATTCTCGTGCAGTATGTTTTCTGGCTGGTCGGCAACGACTGGACCAAAGTGGATATGGACGGCGACGGGATCGCCGAGACCCCCGGCACTCGCAAGGGAGCCCTGCGCGGCGACTTCGGGTATTCGCTGGTCACGCGCCAGCCGGCCATGCAGATGATCCTCTCGCGCCTGCCCAACACCCTGCTGCTCATGCTGGTGTCCGAACTGGTGGTCATTATCGGGGCGCTGGTCCTCGGGGTGTATTCTGCCTTGCGGCAGTACTCGCTGCTCGACAATCTGGTGACGACTTTTTCATTCATCGGTTATTCCATGCCGATCTTTTTCCTGGCACTGGCCGCCATGTATATCTTCGCGGTCAACTTTAAGCGTTGGGGATTGCCTTACCTGCCCACCGTGGGGATGTTCGATCCGCAAGTCGGGGAGACGCCCGGCCAGCTCCTGGTGCACATGATCCTGCCGATTGCCGTAATCTCGGTCAATAGTTTTTCGGCTTACAGCCGGTATATTCGCAGCACGATGCTGGAAGCCATGAATCAGGACTACATCCGTACGGCGCGCGCCAAGGGGCTGCCGAGGCGTGAAATCGTTTTTATCCATGCCTTGAAGAATGCCTCCCTGCCGATTGTCACCGTCGTCGGACTCGACCTGCCCTTCCTGCTGGGCGGCGCGCTGGTGACCGAGCGCATCTTCGCCTGGCCGGGCATGGGGCGCCTCTTCCTCGATCACGTCTCGCGCGGCGACACACCCGTGGTGATGGGCATCATGATGCTGATCGCCATCGCGGTGGTCATCTTCCAGATCATCACAGACATTGTCTATGCCTGGCTGGATCCCCGCATTCGCTACGAGTAAACCAGCATGACTGCGCCATCTGCCTCAGCGAACATGCGATTGACAAAGCTGCCTGCGTTGGACGTGCTGGAAACCCCGCCGCTCCCGCTAAGCAAAATGGCCTGGCTGAAATTCCAACGCCATAAAATGGCGCTCGTCGGGGTGGGCATTCTGGTCCTGCTGATCCTCTACTGCACCCTGGGAGCCTTCGTCTTCAGCGAGAAATACGCCAACTATAACGACACCAGCATCGCCATGCAACCGCCTTCTCTGGCGCATCCCTTTGGCACGGATGTGATCGGGCGGGACATCCTGGCACGCACCATCTACGGCGGGCAGATTTCCCTGCTGATCGGCCTTGTCGCGGTGATGCTCGAAACGAGCATGGGGATTTTGATCGGAGCCATCTCCGGCTACTTTGGCGGTCTGGTCGACAGCCTGCTGATGCGTTTCACGGAAGCCATTCTCATCATCCCGCAGATATTCCTGCTATTGGTCATGGCGAAATTCTTTGCGGGTGACATCCCCGATATCTCTATCTTAGGGCGCGAGTTCAGTGGAAGCGTAATCGTCATCATCGTCATCATCGGCCTGACCTCGTGGCCGTACCTGGCCCGCATCGTGCGCGCCGAGTTCCTCTCGCTCAAGGAGAGCGAGTTCGTCCTGGCGGCGCGCGCCACGGGCACCTCCACGTTCGAGATCATCTTCCGCCACATCCTGCCCAACAGCATCGCCCCCATCGTCGTCTCGGCCACGCTGGGTGTCGCCAATGCCATCACACTCGAAGCTTACATCAGTTTCCTCGGGCTGGGAGTCCGCCCTCCGACCGCCACGTGGGGCAACATGCTCGAAGGCGCCTACAACTACATCGAAAATGCCTACTGGCTGTGGCTCTTCCCGGGCATGCTCATCCTGCTCATCGTCCTGAGCATCAACTTCGTCGGCGACGGCCTGCGTGACGCCCTCGACCCGCGCAGCCGGGCGGTGTGAGGTGATCATGGACTTGTTGCTGGAAGTCAACGACCTCAAGACTCGTTTCCACACGCCGGAGGGGACCGTCTATGCCGTCAACCGCATCTCGTTCAAGCTGAACGAAGGCGGGACGCTGGCTGTTGTTGGCGAGAGCGGATGCGGCAAGTCGGTTACGATGTTGTCGCTCCTGCGCCTCATTCCCATCCCACCGGGCGAGATCGTCAGCGGCAGCGTCACCTACCGGGGCATGGACCTGCTCAAATTGAGCGAGAATGTCATGCAGAACGATATCCGCGGCAAGGAAATTGCCATGGTCTTCCAGGACCCGATGACCTCCCTCAACCCGGTGCTGACCATCGGCCGCCAGTTGACCGAAACTCTGCGCGTCCATTTCGGCCTCCCGCCCGAGCAGACCCGCAAGCGCGCCATTGAAATGCTCGAGCTGGTGGGGATACCCGATCCCAAAGGCCGTCTCGACAGTTACCCGCACCAGTTTTCGGGCGGTATGCGCCAGCGCGTGATGATTGCCATGGCACTGGCCTGCAACCCCAGCCTGTTGATCGCCGACGAGCCGACCACCGCCCTCGACGTGACCATCCAGGCTCAGATCATCGAACTGGTCAAGGAACTGCGCGACCGGATCGGGCTGAGCATCATTTGGATCACGCACGATCTGGGTGTGGTGGCGGGGCTGGCGCAACGCGTCATCGTGATGTACGCCGGTTACCTCGTGGAGGAAGCTGATGTGGATAGCCTCTATGAGGATCCGCGCCATCCCTACACCCTGGCATTGATGGCCGCCCTGCCGCACGCGGAGCGCCGCCGCGCGGGCCGCCTGAAGTCCATCCCGGGGGCGCCGCCCAATCTGCTGGTCGAGCCGGTCGGCTGCCCGTTTGCCCCGCGCTGCGAGTTTGCCTTGGAAAAATGCACCACGCAGAATCCGCCCTTCGAGTCCGTCGCAAACCATCACTCCATTGCCTGCTGGGTAGATGTCAAGACCGGAGGGCCGCGATGACCGACCCCCAGCCGCTGGTCGAAGTCAGGAATCTCGTCAAGCATTTCCCCGTGCTGCGCGGCATCGTCATCCAGCGCCAGGTGGGGACTGTCCGCGCCGTGGACGGAGTCTCCTTCTCCATCGCCCGCGGCGAGACCCTCGGGCTGGTCGGTGAAAGCGGTTGCGGCAAGACGACCGCCGGGCGGACGCTGCTCGGCCTGTATCCGCCCACCGACGGGCAGATCACGATCGACGGCCATGACCTGCGCAAGGCGCGCGGCGCGGAGATGATGGCCATCCGTCGCGAGGCGCAGATCATCTTCCAGGATCCCTACGCCTCGCTCAACCCGCGTTGGACGATCAGCGCCATCATCGGTGAACCGCTGCGCGTGCATCACCTCCTTCCGACCGAAGGGGAGCGCACCGAGCGCGTCCGCGAGCTCCTACGGCTGGTGGGATTGAGCCCCTCGCACCTCAACCGCTTCCCGCACGAGTTCTCCGGCGGTCAGCGCCAGCGCATCGGCGTGGCGCGCGCCCTGGCCTCCGACCCCAAGTTCATCGTTTGTGACGAACCCATCTCCGCGCTGGACGTGTCCATCCAGGCGCAGGTGGTCAACCTGCTGGAGGATTTGCAGGACCAGTTCGGCCTGACCTACCTGTTCATCGCCCATGATCTGAGCATGGTGCGCCACATCTGCGACCGCGTTGCCGTGATGTACCTTGGCATAATCGTCGAATTGGCCGGCCGCGACGATTTGTACGAAAACCCCCTCCACCCGTATACACAGGCGCTGCTCACCGCGGTGCCGATCCCCAATCCCAAAAAGGATCGCGCCCGTAAACGGTTGATGTTACAGGGCGAGATCCCCAGCCCGCTCAACCCGCCCTCCGCCTGTCGTTTCCACCCGCGCTGCCCGATCGCCGACGAGCGCTGTAAGGTCGAAACGCCGGAATGGCGACAGGCGGCTCCCGGCCACTGGGTTGCATGTCATAAAGTCTGAGGCAGGGTGGAATGATAAACCTCGAGCGCCTGCTCCGGGTACCTTATGTGGACTCGGAGAACGGTTACGACATTTCCTTCGACGGCGGACGCGTCGCCTTCTCCTGGAATCTCGGCGGAAGCTGGGAAATCTACGAATTGGATCTGTGCAGCGGGCGCGACGGCTTGTCTGGCCGCCCGCGGCCGAGCCCGAGACGCATCTCCTCCGGTCCGGGCGCAAAAACGGCTCCGCTCTATTCCCCCGACGGCACCCGTCTGGTCTACGGCGTGGATTTGGACGGCAGCGAAAACCTCCACATCCTGGTCTGCGACCTGGACAGTGGAACGCAACGGGACCTCACGCCGGATTCCCGCGCCGCCATCCTGCCCTATTTCGTCTGGTCACCCGACAGCCGGGAGATCGCCTTCATCTCGGACGCCTCCGGCCACTTCTGCACCTACGCCATGCCGGCTGGAGGAGGCGCAGTGCGCCTGATCCTGGACGAGGTTGACCCGGCGCGCGCCTTGCACTGGTCGCCGAACGGACGCTGGCTCTCGGTCAGCGTGGAGGCGCGCGGTCAGGATTACCACACCTTTATCGCTCCGGCGCAGGGCGGGCGGGCCCATTCGATCTCCGGCCCGCACGGCGCGCTTAACGTGCGTCACACGGCGTGGTCGGCGGACGGAGAGCGCCTGGTCTTTTCCGCCGTGCGCCGCGACTGGTACGACGTCGGCATCTACGAGATCGAGCCGCGCCGCGTGATCTGGCTGACCGAGGGCCAGGGCGATAAAATCTATCCGGACCTGAGCCCGGACGGCAAGCGCCTGGCTTACGTCCTGGGCCTGGGCGCGGATACCCGGCTGGCTGTCCAGGAGTTGGGCGGGTTGCAGCGATTCTTCAAGGTCGAACCGGGTGTGCATTATGCCCCCATCTTCACGCCCGACAGCCGGGATGTCATTTTCACCTTTGACAACCCGCGTCGACCGACCGATCTTTGGCTGCTCTCGCTCGAGGACAACAAGCTTAGCCAGTTAACCCATTCCCTGCCGGATGACCTGGCCGACCCGGATATTCCGCTTCCCGAGGAGGTCGGGTATCCGGGCATGGACGATGTCCAGGTCCCGGCGCTGCTCTTCCGCCCGCGCCGGGAGACGGGTGCCGCGGTGGTGCTTATCCACGGCGGCCCGACCTGGCTGTTCCAGATCACCTGGTACCCGCTCATCCTCCACATGGTCAGCCGCGGCTGGACCGTGCTGACGCCCGGCTTTCGCGGCTCCACCGGTTACGGTCACCCCTGGCAGGTGGCAAGCCGTTACGATCTCGGCGGCGTGGACGCGCGCGATTGCGCCGCCGGAGCCGTTTATCTCGCCCGCCAGGGGCTGGCCGACCCGCGCCGCATCGCCGTCTCGGGGCGCAGCCACGGCGGCTTTCTCACCGTGGCCTGCATGGTGCAATTCCCGGAGCTCTGGGCGGGCGGCTCGGCGGTGGTCCCGTTCATGAACTGGTTTACCTCACACGAGCATTTGCGCGAAGATTTCCAGCATTGGGATATCGAGAACATGGGCGACCCGCTCGAGCACCACGACCGCTGGCATGCCAACTCGCCATATTTCTTCCTCGATCGCCTGTGCGCCCCGGTTCAGCTCATCTGTGCCGAGAATGACCCGCGCTGTCCGGTGGAGGACTCCAAGGAAACATACGAAAAGTTGAAATCGCTGGGCAAGGAAGTGGATTTTGTCCTTTATCGGGACGAGGGACACGCGTTTCTCAAAATGGAAAATCTGGTCGACTCCGAGACGCGGCGCATTGCGTTTCTGGCCCGGCTGCTGGAAGGAAAAGGGCAGGAAGGGGATCTTTGAGATGCAGCCTTGGATGGTTCTTTCCACTGAGGACGTTGAATCAATCCATCAAGCCACCCTGCGCGTCCTAAACGAGACGGGTGTTTTCCTGACCGAGCCGAAGTCCCGTCTCCTGCTGGCGGACTCCGGGGCGCGTCTGCAGGAGGGGCGTGTCCTCCTGCCACCGGAACTGGTCGAGCGGTGCCTCGCCCGTGGCGGTAAACGCACCGCCATCCGTGGGCGGGGCGGGACGGTCAAGACGCTGGGCGATGGAAATCTGTATTTCCACAACCTGGGCGGCGCCCCGAACATCCTGGACCTGGCGTCGGGAGAGCGCCGCCGTGCGACCGTCCAGGATGTGCGCGATTCGACCCGCCTGCTGGATGCCCTGGAGAATTGCCACACCGTCACCCCGTTCTTCACCCCAACCGAGGTCCCCGGCGGGGTCATGTCGCTGGCCATGTACCGCCATGCCCTGCCGTTCACGACCAAGCCGCTGCAGGGACCGGGCGTGCAGTACGCCGCCGAGGCACGCTTCGCCGTGCGCATGGCGGAGGTGATCGGGACGCCGGCCGAGGTCCTGACCCTGTCGCTCTCGCCGGTCAGCCCGCTGAGTATCCCCGATCACGAGGCCGAGGCGATTCTCGAGATCGCCCGGCTGGGTATCCCCTTCGGCCCACTGCCTTGTCCAACCGGCGGGACGACGGCCCCGTTCTCGATCGCCGGGGCGATCGTCCAGCAGAATGCCGAGGACCTGGCGGCGCTGGTCATGGCCCAGCTGGTCCACCCGGGCCTGCCAATGATCTACTGCGGGCGTCTGGCGATGATGGAACCGCGCACCGGCCTCTCGATCTGGGGCGGGCTCGAGATCGGGCTGGCCTCCGCCGGGACGGTGCAGATCGGTCATCGCTACGGCCTGCCAGTCAACGTTTACGGCTTCTCGACCAACGCACACGGCCTGGACATACAGAACGGTTTCGAGCGCGCCTTGAACGCGGTCATCCCCGCCCTGGCCGGAGCGGACGAGCTTTCCGGGATCGGCGAGATGGAGGCTGGCGTGCTGGGCTCCTTTGCCCAGATGGTCGCCGACGACGAGTTTGCGGCCTCGATCCAGCGCGCCAGGCGCGGCTTTTCCGCTGATTCTGACGCCCTGGCGGTGGAAGTCATCGCCGCGGCAATGGAGGGGAGGCATAATTTCCTCGGTCAGAAACACACCACCCGCTATCTGAAGGCCGGGGAAGTCCTGCTGACCCGTCTGGCGGAACGCGGCAGCTGGGAGGCATGGGCGCAGGGCGGGCATAAGGGCCTGGCCGAGCGCGCCCAGGCTGAGGCGGAGCGGATTCTGCGCGAGCATCAGGTCATGCCACTGGAAGAGGCGCAGGAAAAGGAGCTCGATTCCCTCATGGCCGCGGCGGAGCAAGAGTTGGTAAAATAGGCCTTGTTCTGCAAGGGCCATTGTACCCGCCGAAGACCCCTCGCGAAGCATATCATACCCGCAGGGCACACTCCGAGGGTGCGCAGGGGAAAGGGTATGCCCAGGCAAGATGCACCGGCAAGTCGATGCAATCCAAGGATATGAATGGAGAACAGATGCTCGATAAGGCTCAACATATTTCTCAGCAATTGATTGACTGGCGGCGCGACATCCACATGTATCCAGAGCTTGGGTTCAACGAGACCCGCACCGCCGGCATCGTCGCCGAGGTGCTCGAGAAGCTGGGTTACCGAGTCCGGCAGGGGGTTGGGCGGACGGGGGTGGTGGCTGATCTGGGCGCAGGCAAACCGGTTATCGCCTTGCGGGCCGACATGGATGCCCTGCCGCTCGACGAGGCCAACCAGGTGCCTTATGCTTCCCATGTACCCGGCGTGATGCACGCCTGCGGGCACGACGCCCATACTGCCATGGCGCTGGGTGCGGCGGCGCTGCTGGCGCAGGAGCGATTCCAGGGGACGGTGCGTTTCCTCTTCCAGCCCTCCGAAGAGGTTGCCGATGGGGAGGGATTGAGCGGTGCGCCGCGCATGATCGCCGACGGCGCCCTGGAGGGTGTGGACATGGTCATCGCCCAGCACGTCGATCCGTCCACCCCGGTCGGGCAGATCCGGATTAACGCCGGCCCGGCTTCGGGCGGGGTCGATTCCTGGTTCGGGACGGTCATCGGCAAGGGCGGCCACGGTGCCCGGCCCGGCGACACCATCGACCCGTTCTACCTCACTGCCCACGTGATCCTGGCCTTGAACGGGATTGTCTCCCGTCGGCTGGATCCGTTCGACCCGGCAGTGGTCAGCATTGGCTCGCTGCACGGCGGACAGACGGAGAACGTCATCCCCGAGCGGGTCGAGCTGAGCGGCACGCTGCGCTACACCCAGGCGCGCGTCCAGAAACAGATCCATGCCGAAATCGAGCGGGCTTTCCAGTTGACCCGACCGCTGGGCGGGGATTACCGCTTGCGTTTCGAGATCGGCACGCCGCCGATGCACAACCACCCGCCTGCGGTAGAATTGATCTCGATCGCGGCTGCGGACCTGCTGGGCCGCGACTGCGTTTTGGCCATGGAAAATGACCTCGGCGCAGAGGACTTCGGCTGCTTCTCGGAGCGGGTGCCCGGGGCCATGTTTTCGCTCGGAACGCGCCTCGACGACGACGAGCGCTTCGGTCATAACCCGCACTTCGACATCGACGAGCGCGCCCTGCCGGTCGGCACGGCGTTGCTGGCAGAAATTGCGCTGAGGTTTTTACGGCAGCCACAGGGAAATAAGAAAGCGTAAAGAGTAAAACATAGATTTGCAATCGTCAATCGAAAATCGCATCTCGGAGGAGTTATGCATACTGTTTTGAAGAGCGCCACGAAGGAAGTCGTTGTCGGGATCGACCGACCGTTCGTCATGATCGGCGAGAAGATCAACCCGACCGGCAACAAGAAGCTGGCCGCGGCCCTGACCGAGGGCAACCTGGACTTCGCCCGTGCCCTGGCTGAGCGTCAGGTGGCCTGGGGGGCAGACGTGCTGGACATCAATGTTGGCGTACCCGGCCTGGATGAAGTCGCGGCGGTCAAGAAGGTCGTCGAACTGGTGGCCGCAGCCGTTCCCGTGCCGCTGTGCCTGGATTCGGGCAACCCGGAGGTGCTGGCTGCCGGCCTGGCGGCCGCCCCGGGGAAACCGCTGGTCAACTCGGTCAGCGGAGAGGAGAAGAGGCTGGCAAGCGTGCTGCCGCTGGTCAGGGAGCGCGGCGCGGCCGTGATCGGCCTGACCATGGACGACAACGGCATCCCCAAGACGGCCGAGGAGCGCGTTGCCGTGGCCGAGAAGATCATCGAGAGGGCCGCCAAGCTGGGCATCCCGGCCGAGGACGTCGTCATCGACCCGCTGGTGCTGACCGTCGGCTCGGACAGCCAGGCGGCGCTGGTCACGCTGCAGACCATCGAGCTGGTGCGCAAGGAGTTCGGAGTCAACATCAACCTGGGCGCCAGCAACGTTTCCTTCGGTCTGCCGGACCGGCTGTCGGTCAACCAGACCTTCCTGGCGCTGGCTATCCAGATGGGCGCCACCTGCTCAATCACCGACCCGATGAAGCTGGGTGCGACGGTCAAGGCAGCTGATCTGCTGCTGGGAAGGGACGAGAACTCACTGCGCTACATCAAGTATTTCCGCGCCGCGGAGAAGCTGCGTGAGCAGGAGCAAGCCAAGACAACCTAGAACCACGTGTAAATCGTAATAAATAACAAAACATCCCTGCGCTGAGAGATACCGAGGGAAGTTTTTGTCTACCCTTGTAGTATTTTTTGACTTTAATTAATGACTTTAGCCGGGATGTTTAATTTTCCTTGAGCAAAAGCCTGCCATACAGCCAGGAAGCACCGAAGACCAGCAACAGTCCGGCGACCAGATCGGCCAGGTAGTGCTGCTTGATCAGTACCGTCGAGGCTATGATCAGGGCGGTCCAGACGGCGAGCACGATTCCCAAACGGCGGTCGAGGCGGAACCAATGGACGGCCAGGATGGTGGACAGGGAAGTGTACAGGCTGGGGAAGTCGTTGAAGGGTTGATCCCCGGCGTAGACGTTTTGGATCATGCGGGTGAGCGCGTCGGAACCGTTCAGGACCGGGCGGACCACCTCGGTCTGAAGGAAATAATAAGAGCCTTAGCTCACGAACCACGCCGTGATCAGCTGAAAAGGCGTTTCAGCATTTGTTTCATCGCAATTTCCTTTTTTGCTCGTCGTCCTGCTCCTGCGCTAGCAATTTTTCCCGATAGAACCCCCTTTTTTTTCATCCTCTCCGGAATTTCTATTTTTCCATGCCGGAGACCTGGCCATGATTGCTTGGCCGGCCTCCACTATGGATTTGTTTTTACTGCATAGATGCGCAGCTCGTTCAATCCGCCACCATTCTTGTAAAACCCATCCACATAGAAACGGACATAACGTGCGCTGGCTGGTTTCGGCAATTCAATTTTTTTAAACACGGGAGCGCTTTCAATCTTCATCCGCCCCGTGTAAATGGTTTTTTCTTCCCCAGCAAACTCTCCTGTATTGGAGATGGAAATATGAAACCTTGTTGTTGCCCGGTCCATGCAGTCGCCATTATGCGTGTTGAGCCATTCCACTTTGACAATTTGATATTCCTGGAGCAGGTCGATCTCCACCCAGCCATTGCTTTTCTCCGGGAGAAGCCAGTAGGAATTGCCTCGCGGTACCCCGATCATGCAATTCAGCTCCTGGATTTTTCCATCCGCAATGGCAGACGATGGAAAGTTTTCCTCTACGTCGTGATACCAATATCCGGAAGAGGAGGTCGGTTTTCCAGCGGCCACCTCGATGGATTGAACCGGGGTCGGGGTGATGTTCAGGGTATTAACGGTAACATTCACACTACAAGCGATCGTTACTAAAGCCAGTATCAACACCCACATCGCTTTCTTAACCATGTGCCCTCCAGGTCGTTGCCCCTTAATCCTCCCGCACCCGTTCCGGCGTGACCCGGATGGCGAGGCAATACTCGCGCGCCATGCTTTCGGGCACCATCCCGATGTCGGCGATCCCCTGCCGGTATTTTTCCAGATAGGCCTGCACCTGGTCGGCCGGAGGGGCGTCCGGTTCGATGGTCGCTCTGCCCCAAAAGACGGCTACTTTCCCGCCGTCCTCGTCGGTGTTGAAGTTGATCGCCACCTGCGGGTTTTCCCGGATGTTGCGGACCTTGCGCGCCTGCGGTTGGCTGTAGATCAGGAAGGATTCCCCGTCCCATAAGAACCAGACCGGGGCCGGCTGCGGCCTACCGTCCTGGCGGACAGTCGTCAGCCAGGCGATGGTTTCGTCGTGCAGACGTTGGCGAAGCGGATTGCTGATTTTGATGGGCATCACAACTGACTCCATTCTCTCTCTTATCTTATGCGGAGGCACCTGAGTAGCGCCGCAAGCCGAGCCGGAGGATCAGTCGCGCCAATGCGAACAGGCCCATCGCGGCGGCGAGCGACCCGAGCAGGGAGCCAATCCCCAGGCGTCCGGTCAAGGCCTCGGCCGGGATGGTGGTGGCGAAGGCCACCGGCACGACAAAGGTCAATCCGAAGCGCAGCCAGCCCGGGTAGAGGCTGATCGGCCAGCGTCCCGCCTCGTACATGCTGCGGAAGATCTCGAGCAGGTTCTCGACGCGCACGAACCAGAACGACAGGCAGGCCAGGATCAGCCAGAAGCTGTAGACGATGACGCTCCCGGCGAGGAGCATGCCGAGGAAACCAGCCGCCTGCCAGCCGCCAATCTTTTCTCCCAACCTGACCAGGGCGACGACCAGCACGCCCAGGCCCATCAGCAAGTCGAGCAGGCTCCAGACCGCCACGCGCTGAATGCTGACCAGCAGCTGGGCGTCCTCCGGCTTGGTCAGGGTGAAGTCGAGCGTCCCGTCGCGGACCGAGTCGATCAGGCCGCTCATCCCCGGCTGGATGATCAGGCTGATGACCCCGCCGACCAGGAAGAAGACGCCCACCAGCGCCAGCATCTCGTCCGGGCGCCAGCCGCCCAGGGCGGTGGTGTACGAGAAGATCACCGCCAGCCCGGCCAGGGCGGTGCCCAGCTCGAGCAGGGACTGGAACAGCTGCACGAAGAAGTTCACCCGGTAGGCGGCTTCGTTGAGCAGGCTGACGCGAAAAAAGACGGCGAACAGCCGCAGGAAATTCATGCGCCCACCGCCGAATAGACGCGCACCCCGGCCCGCCACACGACCCGGACAAGGAGCAGGCTGAGCACGAGCCAGGCCGCCTGCACTCCCAGGCCCTCCAGCGACTGGAGCGGGGTCAGGCGCCCGACCAGCAGCTCCACCGGAAAGCCCAGCATCCAACGGAAGGGCAGCACGGCAGCGACGGTCTGCAGCCAGGGGGGGAATAGCCCCAGCGGGGCGATCTGCCCGGAGAGAAACAGCATCAGCACGAAGTAGACCTGGTTGAGGGCGCTCACCCGCGTCGTCCAGAAGGCCGCCAGCGCCAGGGTCCATTCGATCAGGAAGCGCACCAGGAAGGCCAGGACCAGCGCCGGAAGGAAAGCCAGCAGCGCCCAGGCATGCAGGCCGGCGGACGGGTGGAAGAGCAGCGCCAGGACGGCGGCCACGATCAGCACCAGGGGCAGCGTGATCAGCTTGGACGACAGGTTGTCGGCGATGTCGGCGTGGATCGGGTGGACCGGGCGGAGCAGGGCGAAGGAAAGATAGCCCTGGCGGACGCGGTACTCGTATTCGTACATGATCCAGGTGTAGGTAACCTGGTTCACGATCATCAGGGCGATGTAGTAGGCGGCGAAGCCCTGGGCGGTGTAGCTTCCGACGCTGCCGCCGGACCCGTTTGAGACCGTCGACCAGACGATCAGGTAGACCAGCGGCTCCAGCACGGCCGAGATCGTCCAGATGACCAGCGAGGCGCGGTATTGCACCATCGTGGCGAAAGTGGTCTTGAACTGCTGGACGTACAGGTTCAGCAGGTGGCGGATTTGGAGCAGGAGCTTCATGCTGCCTCGCAGGCATCCCTAAACACAAAGGACCCGAAGCGCACGATGGGGCGGGTATTATGCATAACCCTGGATGTCCTTTTTGTCCGCCTGGCCCCGTTCCATGGGGGTCGTGTTTAAATTTTCTCGCCCGGTCTCCTGGGTGAAGACCCGGTCGATGACCTCCTCGATGGGTGGGTCCTCGACCAGCAGGTCGATGACCGGCAGGTCGGCCAGCAGGCGTTCGGTGACGTGGGCCGTCTCGGCCTTCGGAACCCTGAGGGTGAAGCGCCCATCGGAGCAGTCGACCAGCTCCCCGTAGAAGTGCAGGTCGGCAGCGCAATCCTCGAGCTGGACGACGATGGTCTTGTGGGCGGTAAACTGTTGGACCAGGTCCGCCAGGTCGCCGTCGAAGAGCAGCCGCCCGTGGTGGATGACGATCACACGCTTGCACAGGGCTTCAACGTCAGCCATGTAGTGGCTGGTCAGCAGGATGGTCGCGCCGTAGCGGTGGTTGTATTCGGCGATGAAAGTCCGGATACGGCGCTGCATGGTCACATCCAGGCCGATGGTGGGTTCATCGAGGAAGACCACCTGTGGGCGGTGGAGCAGAGCGGCGGCGACCTCGCACTTCATGCGCTCGCCCAGCGACAGGTTGCGCACCGGGACTTTGAGCAGCGGTCCCAGGTCGAGCAGCCCGGTCAGTTCGTCGAGCGTGCGGCGGTAGTCGGCGACTGGCAGGCGGTAGATAGCCCGGTTCAACTCGAACGAATCCGCCGCCGGGATGTCCCAGACCAGCTGGTTGCGCTGGCCCATCACGAGGGTGATCTGGCGCAGGAAGTCGCGCTCGCGCTTCCAGGGCACGTGATCGAGCACGCGGCACTCGCCGGCGGTGGGATGCAGCAGGCCGGCGAGCATCTTCAGCGTGGTGGTCTTGCCGGCCCCGTTGGGGCCCAGGAAGCCGACGATCTCGCCGGGAGCCAGGTCGAAGTTCAGACCGTCCACGGCGGCCACCGCCCGCATGCGGCGGTGGAACAGGCTGCGCAGCGCCGCGCCGGTCCCCGCCTCGCGTTCGGGCACCAGGTAGGTTTTGCATAATTCACGGAGACGGATGGCGGGTGCAGTCATGACGACAATTATAGGCTTGATTCAAGTAAAAGTAGGTCCCGCTTCAAGCGGGACCTACTAAGTATAGTGAAGGATCAGCAAGCTCCTGAAAGTCAGGTCGTTTTCGCGCCGGGCTGGAGCGCGCCAATCCTCTTCCAACATCAGGCCGGTGTATGCCCCCCAGGTATTGAAATATCGATGGGTAAGCTTTTTGGTGAAGCGGCCGTTCCCGGCGGCGAGCATGTCCGCCAAGGCGTCTACCTGACTCGCCAGGTGCGGCACCTCCTGGACGACCCCCAGGCGTGCCAGGCATTCCATACGATGAAACCACATCATCCAATGCGCTGCGTCCATGGCCTCCATGTCCGGGTCGAAATCTTGCATGCAGAAGGAAGCCGGCGAAATCAGCTGGGATTTATGGCGAACCCAAATCTCCGGAATGGGCGACAGCTCGACCAACCGCCTGACCGCCGCGGTGACCATCCCGCGGTTCTCCGCCGTCCGCCAGCCGCGTGTAAACGCCAGGAGCCGGAGATGATAAATACTCGGCCAGAGGGCAGCCGGCTGGAAGACCGGTTTCCCCCGGTAATCTTCCACGATATCTTTTATCGAATCCACACCAAGCACGGCATTGAAGCCGGCAAGGGCGACATCCACCTGCACCTTGATGAAAGGCTCGTCTTCTGTCCGGGCGTAGGCGAGTACGGCTGCCCGGATCATGTGCGAGCCGCCCAGGCCGGCCTCGTCGAGTATATCCCCCACCTTGCCGATGCCACGCCCGAGGCGGTCGGGGTATTTTTCGAGCGCCGCCAGCGCCCGCGCCAGGACCGGATTGCGGAGGTCGATGCCTTTTTCGCATAATATCCGCACGCCGGTTTCCAGGCTTTTCGCGCCGTGGAAATCCCACCCCAGCCAGCCGTCGGGCTCCTGCCAGGCGATGACTTCCTTGACAAGGGCATCCTCCAGGATTTGTGCTTGGAGGTCTTGCATCTCAGGGGCGGAGGCCGGGTGGCCCAGGATTTCGGCTCTGATTCGGTACTTGATCGGGGCGCACGCCCCTTCCAGCAGCCCGCCAATGGACAGATCGATATCCATGTTCACACCCGCATGAAGTATATTCGATTTTTTCCCGAGCAGGTCATGCTCGAAGTGTGACCTGCTCCATTAAGCCGTTCCACATCTACCGGTAGTATAATCCGCCCTCATGCGCAAGAAAATTCTGATCGTCATTTCAGGTCTGGCGGTGCTGCTGGTCGCAGCCGCCGGCCTGTATTCTCTGCCTCCCATCCGCAGCCGCCTGGCCCCGCGCTTGGACCTGCTGCGGATCGGCATCATCTATGCCATCCACCCACCCCAGGACGTGGTTTTCGTACCAACCCAGCAGGCGCTGCTGATGACGGTCACCAGCCTGCCGACCGCCTCGCCGACCCCCACCCCGCTGCCGGCCGAGCTGGCAACGCCAACGCCCACCACGATACCCCTTCCGTCCGCCAGCATCCTGTCCAACGTGCCGTATGTGGACCAGTGCAACCGCTGGAACTACTGCGGCCCGGCCAACCTGGCCATGGCACTCAAGTATTGGGGCTGGAACGGGACGCGCGACGACATCGCCAACGCGATTAAACCAGGCGAGGATGATCCCAACCTGGACTTCATCCAGCGCGGCCATTCGGATGTTAATGTCTTGCCCTACGAGATGGTGGACTATGTCAACGACAACACGCCCTACCGGGCGCTGTATCGCTACGGCGGCGACCTCACCCTGTTGAAACAGATGATCTCGGCCGGCTTTCCGGTCGTCACGGAAAATGGCCTGGTCAGCCGCGATAGCGCCGGCCATACCGCCTGGTCGGGGCACTTCGCTTTTGCCACCGGGTACGACGACAGCCAGCAAACCATCACCTGGCAGGATTCCTATCCCAACCTCTGCCAAGGCAATACCTACGATCACGGCCACAACGTACCGGCCGAGTACAGCGACTACGTTGGGCTGTGGCGCGACTTCGACTACGTCTTCATTGTCGTCTATCCGGCAGACCAGGAGACGGAGGTGACTGCCGCCCTGGGACCCTGGTCGGATCCAAACTGGGCTGCCCAACACGCCCTGGATATGGCGGATCAGGACATCCTGACCCTGAGCGGCGACGATCTGTTCTTTGCCTATTTCAACAGAGGCACCAGCCTGGCGGCTCTTTTCCGCTACGGAGAGGCAGCCCAGGCGTATGACCACGCCTACGGCACGATCTATCCCACCCTCCCCAAGGATAAGGCCCTTCCTTACCGGATCATGTGGTACCAAACCGGACCTTACTGGGCGTATTACTACACCAGCCGATACCAGGACGTCATCAACCTGGCGAATACCAACCTGACCAACCAGATCTTCCCCCCCGAGACACTCGAAGAGAGCCTGTACTGGCGCGCCCTGGCCGAATCCCAGTTGGGTCAGTATGGCGCTGCCATTGATGACATCAAAAAGGCCCATTATTACAACAAGAACATGCAAGTCGTCCTGCAGGTCATGCAGCAATGGGGGATTTCGCCCTAGGATGGATTTTTCGAAAGCGATCCAGTGAAACAATAGACTTCCCTCGAGCGGACATGCAGAGAGGGTAGTATTTTAGAGGGAAATATTGGAAAAGCTACCGATCGGATTCAGCTGAAGCTACTTCTTCAATTCCCAGAAGGCAATTCCGCCGGTGCCTTCCAGGATGATCAATAAATTCCCATCCGGAGAGAAAGAAGGAAAACCACCCGGCAGTGTCCCAAGCAAGCGATCCTCATTCAAACTCCACAACCCGACGACCGGCTGACCGCCCAGCCCCCGGATGGCGGCCAGGTCCAAGTTGGGGGAAATGACGTATAGATTGGAACCGGCATCCGTTGGTCCTTGGATCTTGGAAATGACATTGACCAGGCCGGCGCGGGCGGCAATCACCTGGCCTTGTTTGTCCTCCCCGACGGCCACCCACCCCAGGGATTTGTTCCATCCGGCTGTTCCGGCCTCGACGACGATCAGGGAATCCGGCTTGAGCGTGCCAGTCTCGGTAAAGTCGATCTCCTGACTTTCCAGATTCCAGCCAGCGATCCCCACCCCCATCTCGCTATCCCCGCCGTGTTCGGTATAGACCACCAGGTCTGACCCGTCAGGAGAAAACGCCAGCCAATCCGTTGCAGAGACGTAAGCGTCCTTGACATATTCGGCGGTTCCGTCCTTTTTCACCCGCCAGAGCTGGGGGAATGAATCGGATTCGATCGTGGTCTGGATTGCGAGCCAGTGGCCGTCGGGGGAATAGGCCAGGCCTCGGGCACAGGCAGCCTGGTTTGGCACGGAAGCCAGGTCCAATGTTTGCACTTCGCTGCCGTCGTCGACGCGCCAGATTTGCGCCCAGTCGTCGCAGCCCTCGGAATAGGTCTGGTACATGGTGGCGGCCAGGTAGGTCCCATTCGGTGAGAAGGCCATCTTGAAAGCGCCATTTCCACCGGTTTGGATGGTGCGCTTTTCCTCCAGTGTTCGTGTATCATACAAATGAATCTCTTGCGAGGCGACTGCCAGCAGCGAGCCATCGCGGCTGAAAGCCGCTTCCCAGAAGGGGCCGATGAACCCGGTGATCTGCCGGCTGCGGGCGCCTGTGGGGAGGTCGGTGAAATAGATCGTGCCGTGGTAAGCGGCTGCGGCGCGGGATCCGTCCGGGCTGAATATCACCTCGCCGCCTCCCGGCGTGAGCGGGGAGCGGCTGGCGGCCTTGAGCTGCCCGCCGATGAATTTCCAATCCTGGACTTTATAGAGGTAAAGCCCGCTGTTATTGACCACGGTGACCACCCGCCCATCTGGCGAAAAGGCGACGTGCGAGGGCCAGTTCTTTTGTTCGTCCAGCGTGGTGACCAGCTTGCCGCTGCTGACCTCCCAGACGCGCACCTTGCTGTCCGGCCCGCCGGTAGCCAGCAGGGTGTTGTCCGGCGAGAGGGCCAGGCCGAGGCCGTAATCCCCGCTGCCTGGCCAATAGTTGTGGTGTTCGTACCCATCCACCTTGCTAGCCAGCGACAGATGAAATATCGAGGTGAGCTTGCCAGATGTGACAGGAAGGATGTCGACCTTTCCACCGTATGCGAAGCCGTTGCAAAAAATCAAGGTATGTGAATCTTGGGCAAAGACAAAGCTGGGATCATGAGCCCCGGAAATCGTGTCCTGATCGTTTTGGTCGATGTCCCAGGTTGCCAGTGGTGCACCATCGCTGGTCTGCCAGACGGACAGTTGCTTGTTCGCGGTGTCGTCGACCGCCAGCAGGGCGCCGTCCGGTGAGACCTGGTATAGGTAGTAGTCAAGGAGCGCCGACCAGGTCGGGCCGGTGTATTGCTGCAGGGGCTTCAAGCCTTCGGCCGCAACCTCCCAGATCGTCAGGATCGGCGGTTGCTTTTCCTGACGCCTGGATTGCCAGGAGCTCGCCAGGAGCTGGCCGTCGGCGCGATAGAAAATACGCTCGATCCCGTCGGCAGGGATAAAGGCCTGTTGCGCCAGCGAAACTGCTGCATACAGATAGATGCCCACTTTGCTCAGCACGGCCACGGTGACGCCATCGGGCGACCAGGCGAAGGAGGTGAAGATGCCCTTGCCCAGGCGTTCCACCAGAGTCCCAGGGGGCGGGAGCGTGGCAGTGGGCAGCGTGGTTGGCGTAGGTGCATCCGTCTGGGTAGCGGATGGCATTTGCTTGGGCGAAGCTTCAGCTGCGGTCTCGACTTGCGTTGCCGCCGGCGCGGGTGTAGCCGGTCCGCCGCACGCGGTCAGGACCAAGACCATCAACAGGGTGCAGGCAGATCGGATCACTCTGGACATCGTCTCTCCTCCATTTGTTGACAGACGCTCAAGCGGGAAATCATAAAATCACAGGCGGCAGGTTTAACGCTTCCAGCAATTTAAAAATCCCGGTATCTTCCCAAGTATAGAGTAGATCATCCCGTCAGGAGGGACGGGAACCTTTACAAATATGTTGACCGAGAGGAAAGCGGTGATCGGGCATGCAGGCTGAATTCTTGCCGGGTGTGTCAGCGACCCTGCCGGCGGCTACTGCGCAGCTGGTGGCGGAGCTCCCTGCGCTCGGCACGGGCTCGTTGCCGATTCTCCTTGATCTTGGTCCTTATCGCCTCGTGATCGTCCGGCACGGGCGGGTTTATGGGCGCGGGGGCCGGGGCGGCTGTCGACGCCGGCCTGGCCGGGCGAAGTTCCTCGGGCACGATCACCACGTTGGAGCAGAAAGGGCATTGGACGGTCAGCTTCTCGCCGCCGTCGTAATCCAGCGGGGCACCGCAGCTGGGGCATTTGAACGACTTGGTCATGGCTTGTCTTCCTTTCCGAAATGATACCGGCGAGCATCGGTACGCCCGGATGGATCGGGTGCCTCACTCCCGACGAACCGCCCTCAGGTTTTCGGGCTTTCTTCGAAGGTCAGGTATTTCATGAACAGCGGGGTGAAGCTTGTATCCCCGGTGAGCTCGACGTAGCCCAGGTGGTGGGCCAATCCTTCCGCCTCGTGCCGCTGTGTGAGGGAGATCAGCATGCGTTTGGCTCCCATGCCGGCCGCGTTGCCGACCTGCTGGAAGCGCTCCAGAGGCAGGGGCGGGAACATGCCCACATGAACTGCAGAGGTCAGGTCGAGGTAGGTGCCAAATGCTCCGGCGACGATGAACTCATCGATGTCGGCGTAGGCCAGCCCGGCGTTTTCCAACAATACCTCCACCCCGGCGCGGATGGCGGATTTGGCCAGCTGGATCTCGTGGATGTCCTTGCGCGTAACCACCAGATCCCGGCCAATACCGCTCACCGCAGCCGATGCGAGCACGTACCCGGGCCCGGGGCCGGCTTGTAAAGCCCCGGTCGGCTTGACCAGGCCGCCGTCCAACAGCGCCGCCACCACGTCCAGGATGCCCGAGCCGCAGATACCGACCGGGGGCCGATTGTCGATGGTCTGCCAGAGGATGCGGCCCTCGGACCAGCGGGCGCGCTCGACCGCGCCCGGCGCGGCCCGCATCCCTTCGTGGATATGAGCGCCCTCGAAAGCCGGGCCGGAGGCGCACGAGCAGCAGGTCACCTTGCCGCCCGCGATCAGGCTGATTTCCGTGTTGGTGCCAATGTCAAGGGCGATCACCGTGCGCGGGGACTTCCAGGCCTCGGTTGCCAGGAGCATGGCGACGTGGTCCGCACCGACGTATCCGGCAATGACCGGCGGCAGGTAGACCTTTGCCCCCGGGGCAAGCTGCAACCCCAGCTCGGCAGCCGGGATCGACAGCGGACGGGTGGTGGCTGGGGAGTAGGGGGCGCGCCCGAGCTGCTCGACAGACAGGCCGGCAAACAGGTGATGCATGGCCGTGTTGCCAACCAGCACCGCATCCTGCACCTGCTCGGCGGAAACCCCAGCCTCGGCCCGCATCTCCGCCAGCATGCGGTTCAGGGTCTCCAACAGGACGGTTTGAAGGGTGCGAGCACCTCCGCTCTCGCGCCCGGCATAGGCGATTCTGCTGATGACATCCTCTCCATAGGCTACCTGCGGGTTCATCGCCCCTGTACGGGCGACAGTGGCTCCGATCTCCAGGTCCACCAGATAGGCGGCCAGCTTGGTGGTGCCGATGTCCACAGCCAGGCCGTGCGCGCCCGGGGCGGTGATTGCCGGCTCGGGTTTGACCGCCATTTCCTGGCCTTCCAGCTGCAGTCGCTGGGCGGTGGTCAGGGAATCCGGCGGAATGTCCAGCTTGACGTCGCTGAGCGGTTCGGCCTGGCAGGCCAAACGGTAGCCTGCCTTCAGCTCGCTTTTACTGAAGATTGCCTCTTCGACCAGGGTCAGGGGGGTGAGCTTGCCGGTGATGAGGCGGACGCGGCATTCCTCGCACGTCCCTAGGCCGCCGCATACCGAGGCCAGTTGGATCCCGGCAGCCTGGGCGGCGGCCAACAGGGTGGTGCCGGGACGGGCTTGGCCGCGCCGTCCGAGCGGTTCAAAGTCGATGCGATAGGGTTCAGTCATGGCTGTACCGGCAGACATCCTTCAAACTGCAAAGCTCGCAGGGTTCGGTCTGGCTGACTCCCGTCCCGATCCCGACGACAAACGAGATCGATTTTTGCGGGTACATCATCCCGCCCGCAGTGATCTGGATGCCAGCCTGGCTTGTCTCGAGCAGGGAAAATATTTGGGGCTGCCCGATCTCGACGGGCCATCCTGGGCTGCCCGGGCTGAGCGGGGTGGAGGCCTGCAGGCCTTTGGTCTCGGCCCAACCTCCGATCCGGCTGCAGACTTCCTGCCCGATCAGCTCCACGGCGGCGTTGCCCAACCCGTCGAGCGCCAGTGCCAGGATAGGGTTTTCACCCATCGTGCGCGTCACCTCGATCTCTAGTGCAAAGCCGATGGTGCAAAGCGCCGCCGCGATGCGCATGGACCCGCCCAGGTGCCGGGCCACCAGCTGACCGGTCAGGGCCGAGCCGTCGGCGAGGATCAGGCGCTCATGGCGCAGCTCGACCACGTCCAACTCGCGCACCAGCGCGACCGGGCGGAGCCTGCGTCCCCCCTCGGCCAGCGCCCGCTCGGCAGCCTGGATCAGAGCCGGTCGCCGGGTACGCACAATCTCCGGGTCCGCGCCCTGGCCGCGCAGTACATCGTCTAATGCAATCTTGAGATCGAAATCCTGCCAGAAATCGGTTGTCAATGCCAGCTCCAGCGTGACCGAGGTATGAACTTCGAGAGGAAGCCGAGTTCCTTGTCCGCTAGATTTTACACGAGATTTCGTGCCGCGCCCACCCGGGGTTAGTCCGGGAAGGCCCGCCTCCGGTCGGCCGAGAACCTTGGTGCGCCGGAACCCGACGGAGGCAAGCCGGGTATCTAGCCGTGTTGCGTGGGGATGGCGGACAGCCGAACAACAAAATCATGCACACGCCTCGTGTTGTTTTCCACCCAAACCGACGTATAATCGTTCCGCATCCTTTTTTCATGGAGTGGTTGGTTTGAAACCTTTTCAGCTGATCTTTACCTATGCGCGCAGATATACTTTCGTCCTGGTCGTGACCGCCGTCAGCATGCTGGCCCTGGTGGGTGTCCAGTTGCTGATCCCCTGGATCGTCAAGCTGCTGGTGGCGGCCGTCACCGCCCCGGGCGCGACGCCGGACGTGATGGATTTCGTCACCCGTTTGACGGTCATTGTGCTGATCGTCTACCTGGCGCGCGCCGGGCTGCAATTCCTGCGCTCCTACATGGCGCATATCGCCGGCTGGGGCGTGGTGGCCGACGTGCGCCAGTATATCTACGAACATATGCAGCGCCTCTCGCTGCGATATTATGAAGACAAGCAGGTGGGGACCTTGATGTCGAACGTGGTCAACGACACCGACCTGTTCGAGCAGCTCATCGCCCATGCCATTCCCGACGTGGTGGTCAACGTCGTCACCTTCGTCGCCGTGACCGCCGTGCTGCTCAGCCTGAACTGGAAACTGACCCTGCTCAGCACCATCCCGATTCCGCTGGTGGCGCTGTCGCTGAGAGTGTACGCCAAGTACGTCCGACCGGCCTTCCGCAACCGCCAGGTGGAGCTGGGAAACCTGAACGCCGTGCTCAACGACAACCTCTCCGGCATCCGTGAGATCAAGGCCTTTACGCGTGAATCGCAGGAGGCCAGCCGCATCCGCCGGCATATCGACAACTATCGCAAATCATTGATGAATGCCCTTAAGCTGATGGCGATCTTCCAGCCCTTTGTCGACTTCACCTCTTCTCTGGGGACGCTGGTGGTGATCTTCTTCGGCGGGCGCCTGGCGCTGCAGGGGACGCTGCCGGTCTCGGATCTGGTGGCCTTCTTCCTGTACCTGGACATGTTCTACACACCGGTGCGCAACCTGAGCAGCGCCTGGGAGGCGGTCCAGGGATCGCTGGCGGGTGCAGACCGGGTGGCGGGATTGATGACCGAAGAGGAGGAGCCACACAACGTCCCTGGAGCCATCGCACTCCCTGGACGTGTCCGGGGCGAGATCCGCTTCGAAAAGGTCCGCTTCGAGTACACTCGGGGCAACCCGGTGCTGGAGGATATCAACCTGGACATCCCTGCCCACCAGGCAGTGGCCCTGGTCGGGCCGACAGGCGTGGGCAAGTCGACGCTGGTCAGCCTGATCCCGCGTTTCCACGACGTGACCGGCGGGCGAATCCTGCTCGACGAGCGTGACCTCCGCGAGTACACCCTCGAAAGCCTGCGCCGGCAGATCAGCATCGTCTTGCAGGATGTGTTCCTGTTCTACGGGACGGTTCGCGAGAACATCCTGTTCGGGCGGCCGGGCGCCAGTGAGGCGGAGATCGTCACCGCGGCAAGGGCGGCTAACGCCCACGAGTTTATCGAACAGCTGCAGGACGGGTACGACACGCTGATCGGCGAGCGTGGCATCAAGCTCTCCGGGGGACAAAAACAGCGCCTGTCCATCGCTCGCGCCGTGCTCAAGGATGGATGAGGCCACCTCGTCTGTGGACCCCGAAACCGAGCTGCTCATCCCGGAGGCGCTCGAGCGGCTGATGAAAGGTCGCACGACGGTCGTCATCGCCCATCGCCTGTCCACCGTGCACAACGCCAGCCTGATCGTCGTGCTGGAGGACAAGTCGATCCGCGAGATGGGCACCCACGACGAGTTGATGCACCTGAAGGACGGCCTGTACCGCCGCTTGTCCACCGTCCAACACGCCCTTGAGCCGGTGGCGGAATAAACTATGGCGTGCAGGAGCATGCTCCTGCACGTCCAACGGCGAGCCATTGCAGTCCATATTCAATCTGGAGATACCATGAACAACCTGGTTGAATTCGAATCCCGCCTAGCCGCCGACCAGCGAAAAATCCTCCTCGCGCTGGGCTGCCCATTCGCCATCCAGGCCTACCTGGACAGCATTCCCTACGTGGCCGAGGAGCGTGACCGCTCCCCGCTGGCGGTGATGCAGGATTGCCAGGCCCATTGCCTGGATGGAGGCATCTTTGCCGCGCTGGCGCTGCGCCGCATCGGCCAACGCCCTTTGATCCTCGACCTGGTCCCCGAGCCGGGCAAGGATGACGATCACGTCTTGGCGCTCTACCGATTCAAAGGCGCCTGGGGCGCCATCGCCAAGTCCAACTATGTCGGCCTCAGGTTCCGCGAGCCGGTCTATCGCAGCCTGCACGAGCTGGTCATGACCTACTTCGAATGGTTCAATGACCTGGCACGGGAAAAGACCCTACGCGCTTTCACCCGCCCGCTCGACCTCTCCCGTCTTGACCACTGTGATTGGATGTGGGACGAGGACGGCATCCGTCAGGTCAGCCGGCACCTCTATCGGCTAAAGCCGATCACTCTACTCACCCCGGCGGGCGTCGGCATCTTGTCCCCGTTGGATGACCGCTCCTATCTCGCCAACACTCAGGGCACGAACTTCGACTGGGTTTACGGGGTGCGACCGAAACGATGACCGAGCCGTTTGATCTCATCCGTTCCAGGCGCCGGACGATCGCCCTGATCGTCCAAACCGACGGCCGCCTGGTGGTGCGTGCCCCGCTGCGGGCTCCCGAAAAGATGATCCGGGAGTTCGTCCAGGGCAAGGCGGACTGGATCCGGAAAAGGCAGGCCCAGGCGCGGGCCGAGCGTCTGCCTCCCAGGCAATTCACGGAGGGGGAGAAGTTCCTTTACCTGGGAAGATCCTACCCGCTGATGTTCGTCCCGCCACAGCGACCGGCTCTGCAGTTCGGGAGCGTCTTTCGCCTGTCCCGCTCTGCCAGGGCGCGGGCCAAGGCCGCCTTCATCCGCTGGTACAAGGCCCGGGCGGCGGAGGTGATTGGCGGGAGGGTAGACTGGTTCGCCCGCCAGCATAATTTCAACTACCAGCAGGTCCGCATCACCTCGGCGCGGGCGCGCTGGGGCTCGTGCAGCAGCCGGGGAACGCTCAGCTTCACTTACCGGCTGGTCATGGCACCCCTGGAAATCATCGACTACGTCGTCGTCCACGAGCTGGTCCACCTGAAGGTCAAAAACCATTCGAAGCGATTTTGGTCGCAGGTGGCGGCGATCCTGCCGGAGTACAAACACCACGTCGCCTGGCTAAGGAAGAACGGGCACGCCCTGACCCTGGAATGAGAACCGATCCGATAACTGCTAACTCGGAATGCGGGTAATGCGGATTTGACAACTGCCTAAATAGGCTATACACTGAATCTTGGATTGGAGCCCCCATGCAAACCGAACTCACCCGCCCCGGACTGCTGCTCGGGCCTGACGGGCGCCTGGCACAAATCGGCTGGTCGCGCCAGCCTCTGCTGGACTGCAACCTGGAAAGCGCCCGCTTCTTTGCCCTGCGTCCATTCCAGCCTCTGCGCATCAAGCGCTGGGATTATTATGCCGTCTTCACCCCGCGCACCTTCTTCTCCGCCACCATCGCCGATCTCGGCTATGCCGGTAATATTTTCGTCTATGCCATGGACCTGGACAGCGGCGGCCTGCACGAGGAAGGCTTGGTCGTCCCGTTCGCCAAGGGCGTCCACCTGCCGCGCAACAGTGATGAGGGCGACAGCCACTTCGAAAACGACAAAGCACGCCTGGACTTCCATGTTCAGCCGGAGGTGCGCTTCATCTCCGTCTCCTGGCCGTCCTTCCACGGCGGCCGCGGCATTAAGGCGGACCTGACCCTGAGCTGCCCGCCGGGGTACGAGTCGATGACCATCGTCATCCCGATCGGGAAGCGGCGCTTCTACTACAACCGCAAGATCAACTGCCTGCCTGTCTCCGGAACCCTGCAGTACGGCGAGATCCACGAGCAGCTCGATCCAAAAACCTGTATCGGCTCGCTGGACTGGGGACGCGGCGTCTGGGAGTACAAATCCTTTTGGAACTGGGCCAGCAGCTCGGGCTTTCTCCCAGACGGGCGTACGGTCGGCCTGAATCTGGGCTGCGGCTTCGGCGATCTTTCCGCTGCCGGCGAAAACGCCCTCATCCTCGGCAATCGCATCCACAAGCTGGGCCAGGTCAAGTTCGATTACACCTCCGGGGATTACATGCAGCCCTGGAAGTTCACCGAGGACCAGGGCCGGTTGGACCTGACCTTCATGCCCTTTAAGGAGCGCCTGGCGCAGACGAACCTGGGCGTCATCTTCAGCGAGGTGCACCAGATGTTCGGCCGCTATTCCGGCCGCGCCGTGGCGGACGACGGTGAGGACATCCAGATCCGGGACCAGATTGGTTTTGCCGAGGAGCATCACGCCCGCTGGTAGCCCGCAACTATTTCCCGAGCGTTTATAATTTGCCTATGTCTGAGCTGCGTGGCGCAAGCCTACATATTACCGGTATTGTGCAAGGCGTCGGATTTCGGCCGTTCATCTACGGCCTGGCCACCCGTTACCAATTGAGCGGCTGGGTGCGCAACACCTCTGCCGGGGTGGATATCGAGGCGGACGGGACCCCTGAAAAACTGGACGCTTTTCTCCAATCCCTGAATAACGAACTGCCTCCGCTGGCGCGCGTCGACGGCCTGGACGTGTCGTTCGGACCGGCGCGCGGCTTTGTCGGCTTCGAGATCCTCGCCTCCGAGGCCGTGGCCGGCGCCTTTCAGCCCATCTCGCCGGATGTGAGCATCTGCCCGGACTGTCTGGGCGAACTCTTCGACACGCACGACCGGCGCTACCGCTACCCGTTCATCAATTGCACCAACTGCGGGCCGCGCTTCACCATAATCACCGACATCCCCTACGACCGGCCGAAGACCACCATGGCGCCGTTCGAGATGTGCCCGGACTGCGCCGCCGAGTATGGCGACCCGCTCGACCGGCGTTTCCACGCCCAGCCGGTGGCCTGTCCGGTCTGCGGTCCGCAGGTCTGGCTGGAGGATCGCCAGGGGAATAAGCTTGCCGAAAAGGATGAGGCCATTTTAACCGCCCAAAAATTGCTTGCTGATGGGAGGATTCTGGCGATCAAAGGCCTGGGCGGCTTTCATCTGGCCTGCGAGGCGACGAATGCCGCCGCGGTGGAGGAACTGCGCCGGCGCAAGCTGCGCGTCGACAAGCCCTTTGCCTTGATGATCGCTGATCTGACGGTCGTGGAGCGCCATTGTTTCCTCTCGGAGGCCGAGCGGGAGCTGATCACCTCGCGGCCGCGGCCAATCGTGCTGCTGCGTCGCCGGCCGGATTCCGCCATCGCCACCGGGGTCGCCCCCAAGCAGGGGACGCTGGGAGTGATGCTGCCGTACACCCCGCTGCATTATCTTCTGTTTGTGCAGGAGACCTCCCCCGTGACCTTCCGGGAATGGGCATTGGTGATGACCAGCGGCAACCTGAGCGAAGAACCGATCGTGGTGGCGAACGCCGAGGCGCTGGAGCGATTGCAAAGTGTGGCGGACTGGTTTCTGCTGCACAATCGCGACATCTACATGCGCACCGACGA
>Ga0335070_10001328_pt1 | contig 28538 bp, 21 predicted proteins | sample Lox_Sample_13_FD_206722 | JGI IMG/M metagenome (GOLD analysis project Ga0335070, IMG submission 206722) | Soil microbial communities from Loxahatchee National Wildlife Refuge, Florida, United States - Lox_Sample_1.3 | ecosystem: Environmental > Terrestrial > Soil > Wetlands | place: USA...
CTTTGAGGCCGTGCTCAACGATCACCAGGCGGGGGAGGAGGCGGGCATCAAGTCGGCCACCTTCACTGTTGCCGGGGAATACGCCTACGGCTTGCTCACCAGCGAGATCGGCGTGCACCGCCTGGTGCGCATCTCGCCGTTCGACCAGCAGGCGCGGCGGCACACTTCCTTCGCCAGCGTGTTCGTCTCCCCCGAGATCGACGAAACCATCCAGATCGACATCAAGCCGGAAGACCTGCGGGTGGACACCTATCGTTCGGGGGGGCGCGGCGGGCAGCACGTCAACACCACCGACTCCGCGGTGCGCCTCACCCACATCCCGACCGGCATCGTGGTCGCCTGCCAGAACGAGCGCTCGCAGCACAAGAACAAAGACCGGGCGATGAAGATCCTGCGCTCCAAGCTCTACGAATACGAGCTGGAGAAGAAGCAGGCGGAGACGAAGAAGATCGAGGACTCAAAGCTCGACATCGATTTCGGCTCGCAGATCCGCTCCTACGTGCTTCAGCCCTACCGGATGGTGAAGGACCTGCGCACCAGGGTCGAGGTCGGGGACGTGGACCGGGTGCTCGACGGCGACATCGATGTCTTCATCCGCGAATACCTGAAGCAACGGCGGGCGGTGCAGAAGTAATGCGACGTTCAGGCTTTCTGAGGCTGCGAGGGGGGTGCGGCGCCGGCCGCGGCGGCCATGGCTTCAGCCTCGGTCTTGTCGGAGCCCTTGCCGCCGGCCAGCAGCCGATGGTGGATGCTGTACAGGGCCAACTCGAGCCGGTCGGAGACGCCCAGCTTGTCGTACACCTTGCGCAAGTAATTCTTCACCACCTGCTCGGTGGTGCCGATCTCAGCCGCGATCTCCTTGTTCTTCATGCCCTGGGTCACGCAGGAGACGATCAGCAATTCCTTGTCGGTCAGCTTGGTCTTGGGACGGGGCGAAGTAAGCTGGGAGGCCTGGGAGCGGTAGGCTTCGATGACCCAATTGATGCCCTGGTTGTCGAGCCAGGTCTCGCCCTCCGCCACCTTGCGCACGCAGCGCACCAGCAGGTCGGGCGAGATGGCGCGGGGGACGATGCCGCGGACCCCGCGCCGGAAATACTCGATGGTCGCTTCCTCGTCGATGCTCTCGGTGATCACCACGATGCGGCCGTTGGGGGCGCGCTTGCTCACCTCACCCACCGCCTCGGCGGGATTGGGGCAGATGCCAGACTCGAAGAGGATCACGTCGGGAGAGAACTTGGAGGCGGCGGCCAAAGTCTGGCCGAGGGTCTCGGCCTGCGCGACTACCCGCAGGTCGTCCTCGAGCGCGAAGATCTTGCGGATGCCCACGCGGTAGATGGCCTGGCTGTCCGCCAGCAACACTTTCAGCGGCGTCGGCGTCGGGGTCTTGGCGCCGTTCGCGTTCCGGACGGGCGGGCTGGCGGGTTTGGGAGAGGAGCTGCCCATGCAAGCGTCAGGCGCTAGTGGCGATCGAACCGGTACTCGTCGATGACCGCGGCGACCGCCTTGCGGTTGCCTTCCTCGGCGCAGCGCACGACCCGACCGACACACTTTACCATCACATCGGACGAAGTCCCCAACACAGTCGCCGGCATGGCGATGGCGAACTCGATCTTCGACCCGGGGGCCATCTCGGCGTCGACCGTGAACAGCACTCCGCCGGCCGAGATGTTCTCGGTCTCCGCGCGATGCTCCTGCCGCGCTTCGGTCGTGACCGCAACCGGCAACTTGATGGGGAAACGAACCGAACTGCGCAGTTCGTCGGTTGATTGCTGCTTATTCATGGCAGTCTGCTTATACACCCGGTTGCAGGCCGAAACGAAGCATTTTCTAGGAGTTACAGGGTAACTAAGGTCATAGACCTGTGGGTGACCTCGTGGGTACGGCGGTGGTTACTTGGGAGGCAGAAAGCAGGAGGCAGGCGGCAGGAAGCGGGAGAATCCGGCGCATCTTCCTGCGCCCTGCTACCTGCATCTTGCCTCCTAGAATTTCGTCACTTCGGTGAAGTTGAAGTCCCGCACCTTCATGGCGGGCACCACCATGTCGAAGGACTCTTCTCCGCTGGCGCGCACCGGCGTCCCCTGCGCCTCGACCCCGGAGAGCAGTGCGATCAGGCTCTGGTTGAAGCGGAAGTTGCGCACCCCGTGCCGGATCCGGCCGTTTTCCACCAGGAAGGTGCCGTCGCGGGTCATGCCGGTGAGGATCTTCTCGTAAGGGTCCACCTCGCGGATATACCACAGGCGGGTGACCAGGACGCCGCGTTCGGTGGAGGCCACCATCTGCTCTACAGTCTGCGTAGGGCCCGGGACGTCGAAGACGATGTTGAGTGGCACTTCGCCGATCTCGTTGGGCAGGGGGAGACCATGTCCGGTGGGCCGGACGTCGCCCACTTTGGCGGCGTGCTCGGAGCGCTTCATCTTGTCGGCCGTGCCCCGGGCATAGACCAGGCTCTTGACGGTCCCGCGCTCCACCAGTTGAACGCGCTGGCGGCGGACGCCCTCGCCGTCGAAGGGAGCGCCGGATTGCAGGGGGTGGTAAGCGTCGTCCCAGATGTTGACATTCTCGCCGAAGAGCCTGGTGCCCACCCGGTTGTTAAGGAAGGAGCGCTGGTCGAGGATGGCCATCCCGCCGAAGTCGTAGAACATGAAGCCCACCAAGTCGAGCACCGCGGCGGGCTCCAGGATCACCGTGTACTTGCCGGGCGCCATCTCCTGGGGGTGCGTGGATTCGCGGGCTTTGCGGGCGGCGGTTTCAGCCAAAGCGACCGGGTCCAGGTTGCGGACGTCAGGCGAGTTTGCTTTCTGCCAGCCGGAGGAGTCCTCGGCCAGCATGGTGATGGAGATTTCCGAGGAGGTCTGCTGGTGATATTGGGCAAGGCCGCGGGAATTGAAGATGGCCTCAAGGCTGCGAGAGATGGCATAAATGCCCGCCGTCGTCAGCCGGTTGCGCTTGGCCACATCCACCATGCGCCCCACGGCGGCGGCGCGGTCCTGGGGGGTGACGGCCGCGGTCTGCTCGAACCAGCGGCTGGGGCTGCGCTCATCGGCCCGCGCGCGCTCGGGCTCCGCCATGGGCAGCAGGTCGGGGTCGGGCTGCTGCACCCGGGTGATGGCCTCCGCCGAGGCGCCCGCGCGCTTCAACGATTCCGGGTCGAGCTTGTTGGTGGTGGCGCGAGCGGTCTTCTTGCCGATGACCGGCCGGATGGAGACCACGTAATTTTCGTCCGCGACGTTCTGGTGAATGGTGTTGTTGGCAAAGCGGGTCAGAGCGTGATGTCCACCGGCGAACAGGACCTCCACCTCGTCGGCGGAAGATGCCTTCTTGACCGTGTCGAAGATCTCCTGGCAGCGTTCTTTGTTGAGCATTCAGCTAAGCGCCCTTGTACGCTGTGCCTACGGTCACATTCCTGAAACGCGCGGGCGCCGCGCCGTGGCCCGTGCCCATGGTTTGCATCGGCTGGCCTTTGCCGCAGTTCGGAGTGCCCCACAGCGTCCACTGGTCGCGGCTGCAGATGGCGTCCATGGAGTTCCAGAACTCGGTGGTGATGCCGGAATATGACGGGTTCTTGAGCATGCGCCCGAGCTTCCCGCCCTTGATCTCCCATCCGATCTCGGTGCCGAACTGGAAGTTGTAACGCTTGTCGTCGATGGACCAGGAGCGGTTGGTCTGCATGAAGATGCCGCGGTCGGTACCGGAGATGAGCTGCTCCAGGCTGAGCGGCTTCTCCCCCGGCAGAATGCTGACGTTGGTCATGCGGATGATGGGGATACGGTTCCAGCCTTCCGCCCGCATGGTGCCGTTGGAGCGCTGCTCGGAGATGGCATGCGCCGTCTCCCGCGACGATAGATAGCCGGTGAACAAGCCGTTGGTGATGATGGGCGTGCACTGCGCCGGGACGCCTTCATCGTCGTAGGCGAAGGTTCCCAGGCCCGGGCCGTGCTGCTCGGTGGCGTCGGCTACCACGTTCACGATGTCGCTGCCGTAGCGCAGGGTGCGCAGCTTCTCCAAAGTAAGGAAGGACATCCCGGCGAAGTTCGCCTCCATGCCCAGCACCCGGTCGAGTTCGATGGGGTGGCCGATGGATTCGTGGATCTGCAGCCCCAGCTGCGAGGAATCGAGCACGATGTCGGACTTTCCTTCCGGGCACTGGTCGGCTTTATGCAGCGCCACGCACTCTTCCCCGATACGGCGGGCGTTGTCCACCAGCTTCAGCTCCTCGATCAGCTCATAGCCCTTGTTCTGGTACTGCCCGCCGAAGGAGTTGGGGTAGGAGCGCTTCTGGATCTCGCTGCCCTGGAAGCTGTAGGCGGTGAATCCGGCGCCGGTGGTGGTGCGCGTCTGGTGGATGTCGGAACCTTCGGACGAATAGAACCACTGCTCGTAGCGGCGGAGGTGGAGATTGGTCTCGGCCAGCGTGACGCCCTCCACCGCCCGCAGCTCCTTGTCCACGCGCAGCAGCAGGTCGAGGTTCTGCTCGATGGAGGTGGAGAAGGGATCGACGCGGCAGGGCGAGCTCCACTCGACAGTCACCGGCTTTTCCGGGGCCAGGCGGACGTCATGCTCCTTCACCCCGGCCGAGGCGCGCGCGATCTCGACTGCCTGGACAGCCGCGCCCTCGACGCCTTCCCTAGTCAGTTCCTCGGTGGCCGCGAAGCCCCACGAGCCGTTGACGATGACGCGGATGCCCACACCCAGCGACTCACCCTCCGAAGCGTGGCCCACGGCGCCGTTCTTGGTGGCCAGCATGCGGTCGCGTTCGTCCACCACCCGCAGGTCGCAGTAGCTGGCGCCGCGCTGCGCCGCCGTGTTCAAGGCCCAATCAGCGATGTGTTTCATGGTCATAGCAAACGGACATGATAAATCACGTCGTTGGTCGTCAGTCGTCGGTCGTCAGCCAGATTCGGGCATGTAGATTGCGATACAAGAATGGAAAGCGCGGCCGGGGGCGGCCGCGCAGCAACTTCGCTCACGCTTCAGGGCAGCCGAGGGGCTGTCCCATACGATCACTAGGTGCCTTCGCTCCAGCTCGCCAGGTACTCTTCCTGCTGCGGAGTGAGACGGTCGATCTTGATACCCATGGACTCCAGCTTCAGCCGCGCGACCCGCTTGTCGAGCTCGGCCGGCACGCCGTAGACCTTCTTCTCCAGCGAGCCGTGGTTCTTCACCATGTACTCGGCCGCCAGCGCCTGGTCGGCGAAGCTCATGTCCATCACCGACGCCGGGTGCCCCTCGGCGGCCGCCAGGTTGATCAGGCGTCCCTCGCCGAGCAGGTTGATCTTGCGCCCGTCCTTCAGCGAGTACTCCTCCACGAAATCGCGGGTGGTGCGTTTCGAGCTGGCCAGCTTCTCCAGCGCCGGGATGTCGATCTCGACATTGAAGTGGCCGGAGTTGGAGACGATGGCGCCGTCCTTCATGGCCTCAAAGTGTTCCTTGGTGATCACGCTCTTATTGCCGGTGACGGTGCAGAAGACGTCGCCGATCTTGGCCGCCTCGTTCATGGACATGACGCGGTAGCCGTCCATCACCGCTTCCAGAGCGCGGGTGGGGTCGATCTCAGTGACGATCACGTCGGCGCCCAGGCCACGGGCGCGCGAAGCCAGGCCGCGCCCGCACCAGCCGTAGCCGGCGACCACGAACTTACTACCCGCGAGCAGCACGTTGGTGGAGCGCACGATGCCGTCGATGGTGCTCTGGCCGGTGCCGTAGCGATTGTCGAACATATGCTTGGTGTCGGCGTCGTTCACCGCGATGATGGGGTACCTGAGCACCTTCTCGGCGGCCATGGCGCGCAGCCGGATGACGCCGGTGGTGGTCTCCTCGGTGCCGCCGATGATGCCGTCGGCCACGTCGGTGCGCTTGGTCAGGGCGGTGGTGACCAGGTCGGCGCCATCGTCCATGGTGATGTGCGGCTTGTGGTCCAGCGCCGACAGGATGTGCTGGTAATAGGTCTCGTTGTCCTCACCCTTGATGGCGAAGACCGAGATGTTGTAGTCCCGGACCAGCGAAGCGGCCACGTCGTCCTGGGTGGACAGCGGGTTGGAGGCGCAGAGCACCACGTCAGCGCCGCCATCACGCAGGGTGATGGCCAGGTTCGCCGTCTCCGAGGTCACGTGCAGGCAGGCCGACACCCGGATCCCCTTCAGCGGCTGGTTCTTGATGAATTCCTTGCGGATGAGCTGGAGCACCTTCATGGATTGGTTCGCCCACTCGATGCGTTTCTTGCCTTGGTCGGCCAGCTCAATGTTCTTTACGTCACACTTCACTTGTGCAGCGGTCGTTGCCATAGTTTCCTTGGTCTTCGTAGTCATGGATCAGTCAGGTTGAGGGGGACTTGGGGGCGCGAAGTCCGCGCCCCTTAGGTCCTATCTAGTGTGGGCGACAGGATGCGCCTTCTCGCCCGCCTGCTCGCGCAGCGTCTTGGCCTTGTCGGTGGCTTCCCAGGTGAAATCGGAGTCCTTGCGGCCAAAGTGGCCGTAGGCGGCCGTCTTGCGGAAGATCGGACGGCGCAGGTTCAGCGATTCGATGATGCCCTTGGGAGTCAGCTTGAAGTTGGCGCGGACCAGTTCCGTGAGCTTCTCCGGGCTGGCCTTGCCGGTGCCGAAGGTGTCCACCAGCACGCTGACCGGGTCGGCCACGCCGATGGCGTACGCCAGCTGCACTTCGCAGCGCTCGGCCAGCCCGGCGGCGACGATGTTCTTGGCGATGTGGCGCGCCATATAGGCGGCAGAGCGGTCGACCTTGGTCGGGTCCTTGCCGCTGAAGCAGCCGCCGCCGTGCCGGCCCATACCGCCGTAGGTGTCCACGATGATCTTGCGCCCGGTCAGGCCGGTGTCGCCCATGGGGCCGCCCACCACGAACCGTCCGGTCGGATTGATGTGGTACTTGGTGTCGGCGTCGAGCATGTGGCTGGGCACCACCGCCTGGATGATGTACTGCAGCACGTCGGCGCGCAGCTTCTTGTTGTCCACGGTTTCCGAGTGCTGGGTGGAGATGACCACCGCGTCCACCCGCACCGGCTTGTGGGTGCGGGCGTCGTACTCGACTGTGACCTGGGATTTGCCGTCGGGGCGGAGGAACTCGAGCTGGCCGGTCTTGCGGGCTTCGGCGAGACGCTGGGTGAGCTTGTGCGCCAGCATGATGGGCATCGGCATCAGCTCCTCGGTCTCGTTGGTGGCGTAGCCGAACATCATGCCCTGGTCGCCGGCGCCGCCCGGATCCACGCCCATGGCGATGTCGGGCGACTGCTCGTGGATGGACGAGATCACGGAGCAGGTCTGGGAATCGAAGCCGTACGAGGCGTCGGTGTAGCCCACCGAGGTCAGCGTGCCGCGCACAATCGAGGGGAAATCAGCGTAGGTCTTGGTGGTGATCTCGCCGGCGATGAAAGCCAGGCCGGTGGTCAGCAGGGTCTCGCAGGCGACACGGCTGTGCGGGTCGTCGGTGAGGCAGGCGTCCACGATCGCGTCCGAGATCTGGTCGGCGATCTTGTCGGGATGGCCTTCGGTCACTGACTCAGAGGTGAACAAGAAGCGGTCTTTGGCTGACAACTTGAGAGTCTCCTTCTGAAGATGATTGGGCCCGACCACGGGCATGAGGGGTGCCGCGGAGGTCTGCTTGTTATGCCTCTAAATTAGCAGAGATGTGCCGCCACATCAACGGTTTGCAGTGAACGGAAGGAATCGCGGGTTAATCGCGGGTAACGGTCATTTTTCGTGCCCCACGCCAGCCTTGCGATGCAGGGCGCGCACCACTCGCTCCAGTTCGTCCACCAGGTGATCGACCCGCGGGTCCCGGGGCGCGCTGCGGAAGGCCTTCACCAGCTCGCGGTAGTACCACAAGGTGCCGTCGCGCTTCCCCTGGAACTTGTCCCAGACCGCGTCCCCGAACTCCCGGTAGTCGGCCAGGATGGCGCGCGCGTTGTGCAGCTTGTCGGCGGCGGAGACCAGGCGGACGCCGGGATCGGCGGTCGGGACATGCGCGATGTACGCCTTCTTGCGCTGCTCCCAGGGCGGCTTGGGATGGGAATCGGCGTCGGTGCAGCCCTCCACCAGGTGCGCCACGCGCTCGCCGAACTCGCGGCGGATCTCCTCCAGCACCGGCTTGCCGCCCTGGTCCTCGACCACGTCGTGCAGCAGGGCCGCGATGGCCTCGTCCTGCCCGCCACCGTAGTGCAGCACGATGGAACAGACCCCCATCAGGTGCTCGATATAGGGCACGCGCTTGCCCTTCCGCCGCTGCGTCCGGTGCTTCTTCAGGGCGTAGGCGAAAGCGCGCAGGAATTCCTCGTCCAGGAGGGGTTCGGGAAGCTCTTGCTTGCGTGCAGATTCCACAGAATGAAGAGGTTACACGATGCGAGGAGAGAATAGAATGAAAGCGTTTCTCCGGCTTTTTTTTACATCCGTAACGCCTGCGGAGAATCCAATGCCCTAATCGGAAGGAGCGAGTCATGGCGAGCCACGCGACCCCGTTCCCCCTGCCCACCCCGGCGGTCTTCCAGCAGCGCCGCGTCGATGCCCTGGTTTCCCTGCAAAAGACGGCGCAGCACATCAGCTCCATCTTGGAGCTCGACGAGCTGCTCGACACCATCGTGCACCGCGTGGCAGTGGATTTTGGCTGCATCGAGTCGAGCATCCTGCTGATCGAAGGCGACCAGTTCCACATGGCCGCGGTCCACGGCTGCACCCAGGAGCACAAGGGTGCACGCTGGCCGGTGACGGAAGGTATTTCGGGCCAGGTAGTGGCCAGCGGCGCCGCTTACTATGCGCCCGACGTCAGCCAGGAGCTGCTCTATCGCGCCTGCGAGCCCGACACCCGCTCGGAAGTGATCATTCCGCTGAAGGTGCGCGACCGCATCATCGGGGTGTTCGGAGCCTCGCACCACGATCTGGACGCGTTTCCCAAGGCCCAGATCGAGATGCTGAAAGCGTTGGCCGGGCACATCGCGGTGGCCATCGACAATGCCCAGCGCATCCAGCAGGAACGCCTGCAGGCGAAGCACCTCCACGAGGACCAGGATGAGGCCAGCCGGATCCAACGCAGCCTGCTGCCCCGCAAGGCGCCATCGCTGCCCGGATTTCAGCTCGAGGCGGAGTGCGTGTCCGCGGGGGCCGTGGGCGGCGACTGGTACGACTACATTTCCCTGAGCCACAACCGCTGGGGCATCGTGCTGGCTGATGTTTCCGGCAAAGGTCTCCCGGCAGCCCTGCTGATGTCGGCCGTCCGCGGCATGGTGCGGACGCTGGCCCCCTTGGCCGCAGGCCCCGGCGAGCTGCTGGCACGCGTCAACAAGATGCTGCTGGATGATGCAACCACCGGCCGTTATGTGACCATGGTCTACGGGGTGCTGGACCCGGAGCGCCGCATTTTCAAGTTTGCCAGCGCCGGCCATCCTTGGCCGCTGCTCTGCCACGGGCCCGAGGTGCGTCCGCTGCACACCGATGCCGGGATGCCGCTTGGGCTGCTGCCCTGCGACTTCACCGAGCATGAAGTGAAGTTCTGCCACGACTTCCGCCTGCTGTTCTACACCGACGGCATCTCGGAGGCGCTCAACCGCCAGGAACAGGAATTCGGTCGCGACCGGTTGATGGAGTTCGTCGGCAATCATGATTGCAACGTCACCGACCTGATGCAGGACATCCAGGACTTCCGCGGCAAGTGCGCGCTGGAGGACGACGCCACCGTCATCCTGCTGCGCAGTGCGTGAGAGTCTCACCACAGAGGCACAGAGAAGGCCTTCTGTGTCTGTCTTCCTGAGCGGAGTGAGGCGAGAGCCGAGCGCAGTCGAAGGATCCCTACCCGCGCGAAGAATTCCGTCTCTGGCTGTTGCTGACAACTGGCGACTGACGACTGGCGACTGGTTTGCTATCCTTATCCGCCCCTCATCTCCCTACGAAAGGACGCTGCCCGTGAAAGGCGATAGCAAAGTCATCGCGATGCTGAACGAGGTGCTGAAAGCGGAGCTGACCGCCATCAACCAATACTTCCTCCACGCCGAGATGCTGGAGAACTGGAAGTACGAGCGCCTGGCCAAGCACACTCGCAAGGAATCCATCGAGGAGATGAAGCACGCCGAGCAGCTCATGGAGCGCATCCTGTACCTCGACGGCACGCCCAACATGAGCGACTACTTCAAGATCAACATCGGGCAGACGGTCGAGCAGCAGTTCAAGAACGACGTCCAGCTCGAATACGACGCGGTCAAGCGCCTCAACAACTTCATCCTCGAGTGCGACAAGCTGAAGGATGGCGGCTCGCGCGAGCTCTTCGAGCACATCCTGGTGGACGAGGAAGAGCACATCGACTGGCTGGAGGCCCAACTGCACGCCATCGAGGAGATGGGCATCGAGAACTATCTCGCCGCCCAGCTGCACGACGACGAGTGACGTTTCGCGCAGGGTGATAAGCGCGGCGAGCCCGCAGCGAAATCCTGAGCGCAGCGAAGGACCTCGGGGTGCGAGGATTGCTGGCGGAGAGAGAGGGATTCGAACCCTCGATACGGTTTCCCGTATACACGCTTTCCAAGCGTGCGCCTTCAGCCACTCGGCCATCTCTCCGGTGAGACGAAACGCGGCAGGCAAGCGCGGGAAGCGCTCCCTTGGATTCTATCATCCGCAGTCGGCTCAGTCCCGGTCGGCGCTCCGGTTCATTCTCCTGGTTCGGAACGGGCAATATTAAGAACGCCTGCCACAGCAGCAACTTTGTTATAAGAATTGTGTTTCGCATGGGCACACCTCGCTTCTCGGGGCGGTGCCCCCCGTTTGTCCGGCTAAGGAAGGAAATGACGAGTATGAAGAGACGGTGGGTCCTTGTTTTTCTTCTCGTCCTGGTGGCGGCTGGCTCTCCAGCGCAGACCAGGAGCCGCATCCCGGACAAGATCGATGAAGCGAGGACGCCGCTCCGTGGGAACGTACATCGCCTGGCTCAGGCGCGATTCGATCGCGGTAAAGTCGCCGACGCGCTGCAGTTGCCGCGGATCACGCTGTTCTTCAACCGCACTGCCGCGCAACAGGCGGAACTGGACGCCCTGCTTGAGCAACAGCAGGATCCCTCTTCGCCGAACTATCACAAGTGGCTGACGGTGGAACAGTACGCCGACCGGTTCGGGATCAGCGACGCGGACATAGCGAAAACGGCCCAGTGGCTGCAGGCGCAGGGGTTCAGCATCGTCGAGCGGCCGGCAGGCCGGGCGTACCTCGCGTTCAGCGGGACCGCAGCGCAGGTGCGGGCGGCATTTGGGGCCGAGATCCACACTTACGCGGTGAACGGCGAGGTCCATTTCGCCAACGCCGCGGACCCGTCGCTTCCGCGGGTCTTGGCCGATGTGACCCTGGGGATACGCGGGCTGCACGATTTCCGTCCCAAGGCCCGGGCCGTCCGCCGGCCACAGCCGAAGTTCACCTCCAGCATCAGCGGCAACCACTTCCTTACTCCGGACGATTTCGCGACCATCTACCACCTGAAGCCACTGTATGACCAGGGCATCGACGGAACCGGGCAGACCCTGGCGGTCATGGGACAAACCGACATCCTGCTCCCGGACATCGCCACCTTCCGCAGCCTGTCGGGGCTACCGGCGAATGCGCCGGTGGTGCAGAAGATCCCGGGATACGTGGCCGGGGTCAACAGCAACGATATCGCAGAAGCGGACCTGGACGTGGAGTGGGCGGGGGCAGTAGCGCGGAAAGCGACCATCATCTTCGTGACCCCTGGAAACGCGCCCAGTCTCGGCGCATTCGATTCGATGGCGTACGCCATCAGCAACAACGTCGCGTCCGTACTCAGCATCAGCTACGGCGCTTGCGAGTCGTTCTGGACGGCCAGCGACATCACCACCTTCACCGGTCTGTTCCAGCAAGCGAATTCGCAGGGCCAGACCGTCGTCGGACCCTCGGGTGATACCGGCGCGGGCGACTGCGAGTCGTTCACCGCCACCAGCGCCACCCACGGCCTGGCCGTGGATTTCCCCGCCAGCAGTGCCTTTGTGACCGGCGTCGGCGGGACGATGTTCAATGAGGGGAACACGCCCTCCCAGTTCTGGGCCTCGGCGAACAACAGCTTCAACGGCTCCGCGCTCTCCTATATCCCGGAGACGACATGGAATGAGACCACAGCCAATGGAGGCCAGCTGGCGGGGGGAGGCGGCGGCAAGAGCACGCTGCAGATCTGCGATGCCCAGGGACAGAACTGCGTCCCGAACTCCAAGCCGGTCTGGCAACCGATGCTGGATGCCAACGACACAATGCGCGACGTCCCCGATCTCTCGCTGGCCGCGGCCTTCGTCCACGATGGCTACCTGATCTGCGCCAGCAACCAGAGTCCCGCCGACTGCACCAACGGGTTCCGCCGGTCGGATACGACGTTGGACGCGATCGGAGGAACCTCGGCGGGGGCCCCGACCTTCGCCGGAATGGTGGCGCTGCTGAATCACGTACTGAAGAATCAGGACCCCAATCATTTGGGCGTAGGGAACATGAATCCAGCGCTGTATCAACTGGCGGCCAACTCCACCGATGCCTTCCACGACATCACCAGCGGCGACAATACGGTGCCTTGCAGCCCCGGCTTTGCGTTCTTGAACAACAATGGCACTTGTCCGCAGAGCGGGCAGATCGGCTATAGCGCTACCGTCGGCTATGACTTGGCCACCGGTTTGGGGACAGTGGACGCCTACAACCTCATCTCGGAACTGGCCAGCGGCACCACCAGCACGCCGGCGCCGCCGGACTTCACCATGAGCAATGGGGGATCGTCGACGATCACCGTCACACACGGCACTTCCCAGATGGTGACCGTGACGCTGGGGGGGACCACATTCAACGGGCCAGTGACATTCAGTTGCATCGTGTCCACGTCGCTGGCCGGTGTCACCTGCACCCCTCCCAGTCCGATGTCGCCGCCGGGCAACGCCACCTTCACCATAACGGCGTCGAGCACGGCAAAGCTGCTGCCGCTGGGAGCCACGCCCAGCTACTTCGCCTGGAGCTGGGGCGGCGGGACTCTGGTCGTGGGCCTGCTGCTGGGCGCGGGCGTACGGCGCAAACGGAACAAAGCGGCGACGCGCGCGCTGTTTCTCACTGGAGCTGTCCTGCTGCTGTTGGCAGCCATGCTGGCGGGTTGCGGCGGCGGCTCCAGCTCGTTTTCGCCACCGCCACCGCCAAGCTTCACACCGGAGTCGGGTGCGGTCGTGCTCCAGGGCGTCAACAACGCCGACGTCCACATCGTGCCCATCACGGTCAATGTGAACTGACCTCGTCCCTGGGGTTTGCCCACCCAAGTCTTGCCAAACCCGGGCGAGACAAGGGCAGGGCACCCTGCTGACACCGTCGTCCGCGCCTGCTATCCTCCCCGCCCATGGACCGACGGACTTTTCTGCAAGGAACCGCAGCCGGCGCGGCGGCGCTCGCATTGTCGCGCTACACCCCGGCGGCTCAGGGCGAACTCGATGCCATCAAGGCGGAGATCGCGAAACGGCACGACGAATCGGTGCAGCGCCTCCAGGAATGGATCCGGCAGCCCTCCATCGCGGCCGAGAACCGCGGGGTGAGCGAAGGCTGCGACCTCTTCATGCGCATGCTGCGCGATGCCGGATTCAATCAGGTCGCCAGGATGCCCACTGACGGCCAGCCCGGCCTCTTCGCGACCCTGGATGCCGGCGCGCCGCGCAGCCTGGGGCTCTACTTCATGTACGACGTCAAGCAGGTGGACCCCGCAGAGTGGAGCTCGCCGCCGTGGGAGGCCCGGCTGGTGGACAAGCCCGGCGTGGGGAAGGTCGTGGTGGGGCGCGGGGCGGTGAACCAGAAAGGGCCGGAGGCGGCGATGCTGGCGGCGCTGCACGCCATCCGCGGCGCGGGCCGCAACCTGCCGGTGAACCTGGTGCTGGTCGCCGAGGGCGAGGAGGAGATCGGCTCGCCCCATTTTCCCCAGGTGGTGCGCAAGCCGGAGGTGCTGTCGGCCTTGAGCAAGTGCATGGGCATCATGATGCCGTCGGCTTCGCAGGAACTCGACGGCAAGGTGGAGATCGTGCTCGGAGCCAAAGGCATCATCGAGGTGGAACTGGTCTCCAGCGGCGAGCGCTGGGGGCGCGGGCCCAGCCACGACATCCACTCGTCCCTGAAAGCGACCGTGGACAGCCCGGCCTGGCACCTGGTGCAGGCGCTACATACCCTGGTGTCGGAAGACGGCAACACTCCCGCCATCGAGGGCCTAGCCGCCAAGGCGCGGCCGCTGTCCGCGGCGGAAAAAACCATGATCGCCGATGCGGCCCGCCGGTTCGACGAGAAGATCATGATGCGGCAGTTGGGGCTGAAACACTGGATGTATGACGCAGACTTCCAGCGAGCGCTGGAGCAGCTGATGTCGCGTCCCACGGTGAACATCGAGGGATTGGTCGGCGGCTACACCGGGCCGGGCGGGAAGACGATCCTGCCGCACAGGGCCGTGGCCAAGCTCGACCTGCGGCTGGTGCCAGACATGACCGCGTCCGAGGCGCTCGCCGCTCTGAAGGCGCACCTGGCGAAGCACGGCTTCGGCGACATCGAGGTCAACATGACCGGGGGCTACGACCCGACCAGCACTCCGCCTGACGCAGCGGTCATCCGGGCCGAGACTGCGGTCTATCGGCGAGCGGGCATCGAGCCCATTCTCATGCCGCGCGGCGCCGGCTCCTGGCCGGGATTCGTATTCACCGGCGCGCCGCTGCACCTGCCGGCGGGACACTTTGGCCTGGGACATGGCAGCGGAGCGCACGCGCCCGACGAGTATTTCGTGATCGAATCCACCAACAAAGCAGTGCAGGGAATTGACGGGGCAGTAGGCTCCTTCGTCGAGTATCTCTATGAGGTGGCGTCGATCTGAGACTGTGTTATCCCGAAGGGCTCTAGCCCTGAGGGACCTGCTGTTCTCGACGACAAAGCAGGTCCCTCACGCCTAAAGGCGTTCGGGATGACACTGGCTGAAGCTCACCCGCACAGCACGGCGCCCCCGTGACGATCGCCCCGACGGTCAACCAACTGTTCCATCGCGCAGCTCCTTGGAAGGGGGATGGGCAGGGGCCGTGGCCCGTGACCGCTCCGGCCCGAGCGCATTCCTGAGAATGGGTTCGAGCAAGTGAGCGTCGGCAAGGAATCCGTCGTGGCCGTGTCCGCTGTCGATCTCCGCGTATTCGCAGCGGGCGCCGGCAGAGCGGATGCGCTGGGCCACCGACCAGACATCGGCGGCGGGGAATAGCCAGTCGCTGCTGATGCCGACCAGCGTGGTGTGGGCGCGGATGCGGCCGAACGCCGCCTGCTCAGAGGCGTAGCCACGCAGGGGATCGAAGGTGTCCATGGCCTTCGAGATCACGAGATACGCGTTGGCGTCGAAGCGGGCCACCAGCTTCTCGCCCTGATGGTCGAGGTATCCGGCCACATCGAAGCGGTCGTAGAGCGAACGGTAAGGATCTTCGCCGTGGTTCGGCCGCCGCCCGTGCCGCTCTTCGTAGAGCTGCGCGGACTTGTACGTACACATGGCGAGAGACCGCGCCAAGCCGAGGCCTCTGGCCGGCTGGCGCTGGTATCGGCCGCCCTGCCACTCGGGATCCAGGCGGATGGCCTCGCGCTGCAGGTGGTTGAAGGCCAGGCCCATGGCGGAGAGCGGGGCTGCTCCGATGGCGATGCAGCGCTCCACCCGGTCGGGGAAGTCGATGGCCCATTGCAGCGCCTGCATGCCACCGATGGAGGCGCCCACTACGGCGTGCAGCCGGTCGATCCCCAGGGAATCGAGCGCCGACGCCTGGGCGCGCACGATGTCGGCGATGGTGACCGGGGGGAACTCCGGGCCATAGGGCTTCTCGGTCGCGGGGTCCACCGAAGTCGGCCCGGTCGATCCGTAACACGATCCGAGTATGTTGAAGCAGAGGGAGGCGAACGGTTGCAGCGGCCCGCCGGCAGCGTAGAGCTGCGGCCACCACTCCGCCGCCCGCGCCGAGCCGGACAAAGCGTGACAGACCAGCACGACGGAAGCGCGGGCCGGATCGCCATACACCGCGTAATGCAGCTTGACGGAAGACAGCTGGGCGCCGCCGTCGAGCACGAATGGCTTTTCGCGCAGGACGACGTCGCCCTCGAATGTCGGAAGGACGTTGGCCATGGCTAATCCCCCGCGGCGGCCAGCGGCACCGCCCGCTTGCCCGTCGCCGTCTCCAGCGCCTGGTCAAGGTCCTCCACGATGTCGCGCACATCCTCCAGCCCTACCGACAGGCGGACCAGCTCCGGGGTGACGCCGGTGGAACGCTGCTCCTCCTCGGACAGCTGCTGGTGGGTGGTCGAGGCCGGGTGGATGACCAGCGACTTGGCATCGCCGATGTTGGCCAGCAGGCTGAACAGCTTGAGCGAGTTGATGAACTTCTTCCCCGCCTCGTACCCGCCGCGGATGCCGAAGGTGACCAGCGAGCCGGCGCCGTCCAGCAGGTACTTCTTCACCCGCTGATAGTTGCCGTTGGTCCACAGGCCGGGGTAGTTGATCCACTCGACCGCCGGATGCTGTCCCAGGAAACGGGCGACCGCGAGGGCATTCTCGGAATGCCGCTGCAGACGGAGATGCAGCGTCTCCGCGCCTTGCAGGAAGAGGAACGAATTGAAGGGCGAGAGGCAGGCGCCGGTATCGCGCAGCCCCTGCACCCGGGCTTTGATGATGAAAGCCAGCGGGCCGAAGGCCTCGGTGAACGAGACGCCGTGGTAAGAGGGATCGGGATCGACGAATTCCTGGAAGCGCCCGGAGGTCTTCCAATCGAACTTGCCGCCGTCCACGATCACGCCGCCGATGGAGGTCCCGTGCCCGCCGATGAACTTGGTGGCGGAGTGGACCACGATGTCGGCGCCCCACTCCAGCGGCCGGCACAGGGCGGGTGAGGCGCTGGTGTTGTCGATGACCAGCGGCAGCCCGTGTTCATGGGCGATGGCGGCCAGGCGCTCGATGTCCACGATGTCGAGCTTGGGATTGCCGATGGTCTCGGTATAGACCGCCTTGGTCTTTTCGTTGATGGCGGCGCGCAGCCCGTTGAAATCCTCGGCATCGACAAAGCGCACATTGATGCCCAGCCGGGGCAGGGTGTAGTGGAACAGGTTATAGGTCCCGCCGTAGAGCGAGGTGGTGGAGACGATCTCGTCGCCGGCGCGCGCCAGGGTGATGAGGGCGAGGGTCTCGGCAGCTTGTCCTGACGCCACGGCCAGCGCCGCCGCCCCGCCTTCCAACGCCGCCACGCGCTTCTCGAAGACGTCGGTGGTGGGGTTCATGATGCGGGTGTAGATGTTGCCGAACTCCTTGAGCGCGAACAGGCGCGCGGCGTGGTCGGCATCGTCGAAGGTGAACGATGTGGTCTGGTAGATGGGCACCGCCCGCGACCGGGTGGTGGGGTCGGGCTGCTGCCCGCCGTGGATGGCGAGGGTGGCCAGCCGGTGCCGCTGGTTGCCGTTGTTGCTGGTTGACATGTCTTCTCCTCTCGTCGTTTTCACCGGAAAAAGGAAACGGCCCACGATCCGTGTGATCGTGGGCCGCTCGGAACTTGTTGCCTTATCGGCTGATTACTTCATTCCTTCGAGGCTGCCCACAGACCACGGCCGCACATGCAAATCATGCACATGGCCATAATGGTGTTGTGGGCCTCGAAGAACATGGCCGCCAGTATACGCTACCGGGGCGCGATGTCAACGGCGGATGAACATCGCAATGTGACATGCATCACAAGGGATTGTGCCGGCCGCCTGGGGTCGTAGAATGACGGTACGCCCCGGGAGGCTTCTCATGGCGCTGCCCACCTGCGAGTTCTATGCCGACAACCTCAAGGTCAAGATGGACATGACCATTCCCGCCGACGTCAACCGCCTGGGAGGCGTGATCGAGGGCTTCATGGCCATCGTGACCGCCATGCAGTGCGCCTGCGGCCACGAAATGGACGTGGAGCTGGCGATGCGGGAGGCGCTGGCCAACGCCATCGTCCACGGGGCCGGCAACGATCCCCGCCGCACCATCGAGTGCTGCGTAGCCTGTGACGACGTGCACGGCATGCTGGTGGTGGTGCGCGATCCCGGGGAAGGCTTCGATCCCCAAACCTTGCCTAATCCGGTGGTGGGCGAGAATGTGTTCTCCGAGCATGGCCGCGGAGTGTTCCTGATCAATCAGCTCATGGACCGCGTGGAGTACAAGCGCGGCGGCACCGAGATCCACATGCGCAAGTTCCGTCAGCCGACGAACGTGAAGAACTGCGGGCTGTAGCTCCCTCCACCATTGCCCTCCCGTTCGCCCGTCACAAACCCTTGTGTGTGCCATCACTGCCGAAGGCCCGCCCGGGGGCGAAGACTAGGGCCAACGGCGAAAGCTGCCGCCGAGGGAGACCTATGGCTCTGATCAACTCCAAGACCGGCAAGAAGATTCGGGACTACAGTGTGAGCGAACTGGCGGAGGCTGCCAACCTGATGCGCGGCTACGATCTGGTGGCCCTGTGCGCCGCCGGCTCCGGACATGCCGGAGGCACGCTGTCCATCATGGACATCGCCGCAGCGCTGTACCTGAAGGTCGCCAACCACGATCCCCAAGATCCGGATTGGCCCGAGCGCGACCGCGTCATATGGTCCACCGGGCACAAGGCGCCGAGCCTGTACCTCGGCCTCGGCTTTGCCGGCTACTTCCCCAAGGAAGACGTGGTCACGCTGCGCAAGCTGTATTCGCCGTTCCAGGGACATCCGCACTGGCTCAAGCTGCCTGGGGTCGAAGCTTCGACCGGCTCGCTGGGGCAGGGGCTGAGCATCGCCGTCGGCATCGCCTTGGCCGCCAAGCTGGACAACCGCGAGTACACCACTTTCTGCATCATGGGCGACGGCGAGCAGCAGGAAGGCCAGATCTGGGAAGCGGCCATGGAGGCCGGCCACTACAAGCTCAACAACCTGGTCGGCATCATCGACTGCAACCGCCTGCAGATCGACGGCTTCGTCTCCGACGTGATGAGCATCGACCCGCTGGCCGCCAAGTACAAGGCTTTTGGCTGGGATGTTACCCGCATCAACGGCCACGACATGGACCAGGTCGTGGACGCCCTGGAGAAAGGAAAACTACAGGGCGAGCGGCCACTGCTGATCATCGCCGACACCATCAAGGGCAAGGGCGTGAGCTTCTGCGAGAACGTCGCCGGCTGGCACGGCAAGGCGCCTAACCAGGAGGAGATGATCAAGGGCCTGACCGAACTCGGGCTTGTTGACAAGGTCCCCTACACGGAGCTGCTGCAGAAGGCGGCCGCGTATCAAGCCGAGGTGGAAAAGAAGCTGGCGGCCAAGATGCCCCGCTTCAGCCGCGATTACTGGTGGAACTCCGACAGCCGGATGAAGGCCGAGATGAAGCCGACGCGCCTGGGCTTCGGGCAATCGCTGGCCGCCCACGGCGGCGACGAGCGGGTGGTCGGGCTGGGACTCGACATTTCCGGCTCCATCACCATCAGCGAGTTCTACGCCAAGAATCCCGAGCGGAAGAACCGCTGGATCTCGATGGGCATCGCGGAGCAGTCGGCGACCGCCGCGGCCGCCGGATTGGCGCGGGAAGGGAAGCTGCCGGTCTTCGGCACGTACGCTACTTTTGCCGCCGCCCGTAACCTGGACCAGGTGCGCACGTCGGTCTGCTACGGCAACTTCAATGTGCTGATCGCGGGCGCGCACGGTGGGGTCTCGGTGGGGCCGGACGGCGCCACTCACCAGGCGCTGGAAGACCTGTTCGCCATGGAAGGCCTGCCCAATATGGCGGTGTGCGTGCCTTGCGACATCATCGAGACCCGCAAGGCCACCGACTACCTGCTGCTGAAGCACACGGGGCCGAAGTATGTCCGCTTCGCCCGCGAGGCTACGCCGGTCGTCACCGACGAGAAGACGCCGTTCGCCTTCGGCAAGGCGAATGTCATCCGCCTGCGGCGCGAGGCGGAGAAATTCATCGACGCCTTTGAGACCGTGCTTGCCGCTGACTACGACAACGAGCGCGAGGACCTCTCCATCATCGCCTGCGGCCCCATGGTGCCCGAGGCGATGCGCGCCGCCTACATCCTCAAGCAGGATTTCGGCTATGAGACGCGCGTCGTGAACCTGCACACGCTGAAGCCGATCGACGTGGCCGCCATCATCCGCGCGGCGCGCGAGACCGGCGTGGTGATCACCGCCGAAGAGCACCAGATCGGCGCGCTGGCCTGGCGGGTCAGCGGCGTGCTCACCGAGAGTGAGGAGCTCTACGGTGTGCCGTACATCACCGGCGCCATCGGGGTGAAGGACCGCTTCGGCGACAGCGGCGCGCCCTGGGAGCTGATCAAGGAGTTCGAGGTCAGCGCTGAGCACATCGCCAAGAGAGCTGTCGCTCTTATGGGGATCAAGAGACGGACACCAGAGAAAACACTCGCCGCCGCACGATAGGAGCTACGGCTGATCGGGCCCTCCCTCTTGGGAGGGCTTTCTCTTAGGGAGGTCCTCTTGCAACCCGCTGATTTCAATACCCATTACACAATGAGAGCAGCTTGAGCCGCTGTGCATTGCAGCCTTCGTTCGTTAGAGGCAAGTTCTCACGTTGAAGTCCGGCTCCCGGGAGGGCAAAATCTCCCACCCAGGGGGATCTCAGAAGGCGACGATCCGGACGAGGAGGCGACAATGTCAGCGCGATCATTGGCAGTGCTACTCTCGTGCATCCTGTTGGTCAGTGCCGCACAAGGACAAGCGGCTTCGCCCAGCTCCAGCACCGCGCCTGTTCTTTACGTCCACATAAAAGCATTGCACCCCGAAGACATGGTGCGTGCATTGGAATCACTCCCAGAGGTCAAGACGGGTCTGCTCCGCCTGACGACTGATTCCTCGACGGCGGACATCACGGCGTCGATCGAAAAGAGTGGCTTCTTTCTTCACTGCGAGGTTCTCAACAGTCAGATCCTGGAAAAACGTGAGAAGGACCTCTACTCCGGTTCCGCAACCGAAGGCCTGGCCGAAGCCACCGCCTGGATCGCGCGAGAGGCGGTCCTATTATCCGAGCTGGCCAAACAAAGGAAGGCACCACCCGACGCTGCGGCTGCCTCGCCGCTGACCATCGCCGCCGAGTCGCGCACCGTGTACCTGAAGAGCGAGGTCTTGGCACGCGAACTGGCAAACATGCCGGCTCTGTCGCAAAGCGGGTACAAACTCGTGTCGGATCCCAAGACGGCAGACTTCATTCTGGTGGTCACGCGTCCTTTCCTGACCTATGACTGGGAATACCAGATCACCGACCGGGTGACGGGAGCACGAGTGGGCGGGGGAATGGCGAGCGCGCACAAGGGCGAGGAGGCGGCCTCCTTGCTTGCGGCCGACGTGGCTGCGAAGTTACCGGAACTGCGCGCGGCACGGACCGCAGCCAGGATGCAGATCGACGCGGGGCACTTGGCTTCGAAGGACCGGCCAGGTACGAACTCGGCCATGCCGGTGCACTCGCTCAGACTCCAATCCAAGACTGTGTACCTGGAAGACGACCTGCTGCGCGCCTCCTTCAAAGCCCGGCCCGAATACGCGTCCTGGGGACTCATGCTGGTAACGGAACCGAGCGATGCCGCGGACGCCAGTATCGAAGTGACGCGCCCCTTTCTCACCTTCGACTGGCGCTACAAGATCGTGCACCACGCGACGGGGAAAGAGCTCCAGGGCAAGATAGTGGCGAGCGACGGCGGGCGCGCTGCTCCGCTGCTTGCTGAGGCTGTCATGCGCAAGCTCCGGGAGAGCGCGGTGCTTCCGTTACCGCTCGGATTGGCGAACCGCGGGGCCACAGAGGCCGGAGCCAAGAAGTTCGATGTGCAGTTCGCATTCGGCAATCAGGCGACCAAACGCCCCCGCACGATCACTCTCGAGATCGGGAAGGAGTGGCTCGTCGGTCGGACAGGCAAAGACACTTTGTTTTCCATCCCGCTTGCAGCGATCATCAACGTTGCGCATGACGTGAATGTCCGCCATCGCAAGAATGAGTGGATGCAGTTCTGGGATTCGTTCAACGTCGATGCCGGGAGCAATTGCGGTGATGGCTGCTTGGGCGCCCTGCTGGTCGTGTTGACGGGGATGGGGATCCAATACAGCGGTGGCGCGCTGATCGGGGACGCGACTGTCAACGAGCACTTCATCAGTATCGCCTGGCGCGACCAGCGCATCGTCCATAACCTGGTGCTAAAGACGAACGACAAGCATTACGCCGATCTGTTGAACGCCCTGCAACTTGCAACCGCGGGAAAGCTCATCGAGATCGAGGCCGCACGCAAAGCCATGGAGGCCAAGCTTGCAGCCCTGCCGGCGAGCGGCCGGATCAAGGTCAACAACGACGTTATGCTGGGGCTGCGTTCACTGCCAGCAGGCGTTTACGATGTCTTGCTGATTCCCCGTCAAGCCAACCTGGCCGAGCTGTACTTGCGGCCATCGAATAGCAGCGCTGTCGCCGGTCAGGCGCTGGTGGAGAAGGGCACCCTTGATCTGCCGGTCAAGGATCCAGAAGTGCTCTACCGAAACGAGAATGGCCTGAAGCGCGTATCCGAGGTGCGCATCGGCGAAATGTCTCTGAAGTTCACGCCTGCGCCCCTGGTGCCGCAGGAACTCGCCGAGGAGGGTCCAGTCGAGTAGTAAGAACCCGCGTTTTCCACAGCCTGCTTGGCAGCCGGGGCGCGCGGCTGCCGCGGCGCACCACAGCAGTAAACGCAATCCCTTGTGCTTGGCGGCAGGGCAGAGCACAAGCCCTCGTGGTTTTCTAAGTTGGTCCCCCGGCCCTCACCCTACCTTCAACTTTGCTGTTGACACATAACAATTTAGGCGTAGGATGTGGTCAAAAGTGGTAGAAAGTGGTGAACAGAGTAAGTCCGTGGGCGGTAGTGCCAGCAAGTGGTGACGGTCGGTTGATGGACGAAAAAAAGCCCAAAAACGACAACAACCAGCCCCAGATGGACGAACTCGTGACCGCTTTCACCTCCCTGGCTGTGGCAGTGGCAGCCGGTTTGACATCGAAGGGCCCGGCAAAGCCGAAAGCACATGTTCCGAGGCAATCACCCAACCCGCGTGGACGAAAAGGGACGGCTCAAGGTCCCGGCGGAATTCAAGCGCGTGTTGGACGAGAAGTATGCCGGCGTCGAATTCTACATCACCAGTCTGGATGGCAGGGTTGCTCAAGTGTATCCCTTCGAAGAGTGGCAGCGCATCGAGGAGAAGCTGGCGCGCCTGTCGAACTTCAACCCCACCAAGAAAAAGCTTTTGCAGCGGACGAATTATTACGGGCAGGTGGTGGAGATGGACGGCCAGGGGCGCGTCCTGCTGCCGGCGCTGTTGCGGGAATCGGCCGACCTGAAGGGCGAGGTCGCGGTGCTCGGCAACCTGACCTACCTGGAAGTCCGCAACATGGAGCAGTTCCGCAAGGAGATGGCAGAGAACCCGTTCACGGCTGAGGATGAAAAGACTCTCGACGAACTGGGCATCTAGTGGCGGAAGAGGATTTTGGGGAGTTCAACAACGCCCCTCGGGGCGGACATGGCGGAGCAGGGAACAGTGGCCATGTTTCGGTTCTTTCAAAAGAAGCGATCGATTTCCTGGCCGTCAAGCGCGGCGGGACCTATATCGACGCGACCCTCGGTTTGGCCGGGCACGCTTGCGAAATCGTAAAGCGCCTCGGCCCACGGGGTCGTTTGATTGGCTTCGATAAGGACCCCGCGGCGCTGGAGATCGCCCGCAAGCGTCTGAGCCACCCTCCCCCGGAATTCCAGGGGAGCTGGCCCGAGGTCACGCTGGTGCACGCCTCCTTCGCCGAAATCGGCGAACGGGTCCCGCCGGGTTCGGCGGATGGGCTGCTGGCCGACCTGGGGCTCAGTTCGATGCAGTTGGCCGACGCGCAGCGGGGATTCAGTTTTCAGGCGGAAGGACCGCTCGACATGCGGATGGACCCGCAGGCCGAGCGCACCGCCGATCAAGTGGTAAATCGGATGGACGAGCGCGAGCTCGCCGATCTGATTTACGAATTCGGTGAGGAAAGGAGGTCGCGGAGAATCGCCAGAGCCATTGTCCGGTCGCGGCCGATACGAACTACCGCTCATCTCGCGCAAGTTATATCGGCCGCGGCCCGGCCAATGAATCCGGCCGATCGCCGCATCCATCCCGCGACTCGTACTTTCCAAGCGATCCGGATTCACGTGAACCGCGAGCTCGACGACCTGGTGGCGCTGCTGCAGAGCGCGCCCCGGGTCCTCAAGCCCGGAGGACGGCTGGTCCTCATCAGCTTCCACTCGCTGGAAGACCGCAAGGTGAAGGACAGTCTGCGCGACGGCGCAAAACAAGGCTTGTACCGGCTTCTGACCAAGAAGCCGGTGATGGCGGCCGAAGAGGAGATCGATCGCAACCCTCGCAGCAGAAGCGCGAAGTTACGGGTGGCGGAGAAGCTGTAGCCCGGAGATGTCGGACGCGCTGTGGAGAATGCTGTGGGAGACGCGAATCAGTTCATGCCTGCGATGGCGGGCAAGGTTTCGGGATGGTGCTGCCTCTCTCCTGATACGGGCGAAGCAGTTCACCAATCCTTCCATCACGAGCAGCGCCGTCCCGAAAGAGTTTGTGGGAACCGGGCTGGGTAGGCCGGAGGTGACCGATGTACACAGGAAGAGTGATCGAAGAGCTGGTCGAAAGTGTGGAACGGGCGGAGCAGCACGCTCGCGCGATGTCCGCCCCTGACATGGACCTGGTGCGCGCCGAGGTGCGCCAGGTCCGCGACACCTTCATCTACAACTTCTCGTACAACCAGGAACTCGTGGGAGTGGCGTAATGGCCGCTGCGGCGTGGCACTCGACGGTGATAGGGCGGCGCACCTGCGCGCCCGAGATCTACATCGCCAAGCGTATCGACAACTCACGGCTGGTCAAGGTGGCCGATCCCGGGCGCAAGCAGGAGATGCTGCACCTGACCATCGCTCTGGCCGTGCTGTTCGCGCTGGTGATCGGTTACGCCTGGCAGCACTTCAGCGCCATCGAATACGGCTACCGCATCGAGGCGCTGCGCAGCCAGCGCGACAGCCTGGGCGAGTTGAACCGCGCCCTGCGCCTGGAAGAGGCCTCCTTGCGCGACCCCGAGCGCATTGACGCTCTGGCCCAGCAGATGGGGCTGGTTGCGCCCCAGGCCGGGCAGATCATCCGCATGGATTCCGGCGACGACCGCGACCCCGGCGGGCCGGTGATGGCCAAGGTCTCCGTCGTCCTGCCGCAGTATTAGGTTTGGACGGGGTAAGGTACCGGCTGACGCTTCAACCAGGGCTCGCAGCCGGAAGCAGTCCAAAGATGGCGGCCTGAACGATAGGCCGCCATGCTCATCTGACCGCCAGACGAGGCCATGCCAGCGAACAGCGCGGCTCCGGCAACCCGGCGCATCTACATCCTCACCGGGATCCTTGTTCTCTGGCTGCTGGGCATCGGCCTGCGCCTGGTCTATCTGCAGATCGTGCGCTACGGCGACCTCACGCAGCAGGCCCGCCGCCAGCAGCAGCGTTCCATCGAAGTAGCTCCCAAGCGCGGCATCATCTATGACCGCAACGGCCACGAGTTGGCCATGTCGGTGCAGGTGGACTCCATCTTCGCCGTCCCTTCCGAGGTCCCCGACCCGCAGAACGCGGCCCGGCTCCTCGCCCGGGTGCTGAAGATGGACGCCGACGACATCCTGGCGCGCATGAAGTCCTCGCGCGCCTTCTGTTGGGTCGCCCGCAAGGTGGACGCCGAGAGCAGCGAGCGCGTCCGGGCGCTGAACCTGAAAGGCATCTACTTCCAGAAAGAGTCGAAGCGGTTCTATCCCAAGCGCGAGCTCGCGGCGCAGGCGCTCGGCTACGTCGGCGTGGACGACGACGGCCTGGGCGGCCTGGAGCGCGAGTACAACAAGGACCTGCGCGGGCGTCCGGGCAAGATGCTGATCTCGATGGACGCCAAGCGCCGCTGGTTCGGGCGGGTGGAGCGCCAGCCCGACAGCGGCCGCAGCCTGGTCCTGACCATCGATGAGAAGGTCCAGTACATCGCCGAGCGCGAGATTGACCGCGCCATGCAGGAGACCCGCACCGAGGCCGCGACCATCATCGTCCAGAACCCGCACACCGGCGAGGTGCTGGCGCTGGCCAACCGCCCCACCTTCAATCCCAACGTCTTCGACAAGGTCCCGGCACAATCGCTGAAGAACCGCGCCGTCTCCGATATCTACGAGCCCGGCTCCACCTTCAAGATCGTGACCATCGCGGCGGCGCTGGAGGAGAAGCTGACCCGGCCGGAGGAGATGATCGACTGCCAGGAAGGCGCCATCCAGATCGGCGGCTTGCGCATCCGCGACCATGAGAAGTTCGGCGTCCTGAGCGTGACCGACGTCGTCGCTCATTCCAGCGACGTGGGCGCGATCAAGGTCGGGCTGCGGCTCGGGGAAGAGCGTTTCGACCATTACATCCGCGCCTTCGGCTTCGGCTCGCAGAGCGGCATCGAACTGCCGGGCGAGACCCGCGGGCTCACCAAGCCGGTCAGCCGCTGGTCGAAAGTCTCCATCGGCGCCATTTCCATGGGCCAGGAGATCGGCATCTCCGCCATCCAGCTGGCGGGCATGGTTTCCACCATCGCCAACGAAGGACTGTACACGCCGGCGCGCATCGTGGCCGGGACCACGACATCCAGCGGCCCGCTGCAGAACGTGTCGTTCCACGTGCCCCGCCAGCGCCGCGCGATCTCGACGCTGACCGCGCTGGAGATGAAGAAGATGCTGGAAGCCGTCGTGCTGCACGGCACCGGGCGCAAGGCACTGCTCGATGGCTACACCTCCGCCGGCAAGACCGGCACGGCCCAGAAGACGGACCCAGCTACCGGGGCCTACTCCAAGACCAAGTACGTTGCCTCGTTCGCCGGATTCGCGCCGGTGAACAACCCCGCGCTCACCGTGGTGGTCATCCTCGATTCCGCCCAGGGGCTGCATCAGGGCGGGCAGATCGCCGCGCCGGTCTGGGCGCGAGTGATGCAGCAGACCCTGGCGTACCTGAACGTGCCTCACGACGCGGAGGTGAAGAACTCGCCGCAGCGCCGGATGCTGCTTGCCCAGGTGAAAGACGAAGAGCTCGCCGAGAGCTCGCCCGACCGTCTGGGCGGCGGGCCGGAGATCATCGACGAGGAGGCCAGGCCCACTCCTGCTGTCATCCTGCCGGCCAAGAAGCCGAGCCCAGAGGTCGCCGCCACCGCCAAGGTCTTGGACGCTGCCCTGAAAACGAAGATCGGTCCCGCACCGGCGCCGCCCCGACCCTTGTCGGCGCCTGCCGGGGCGCCGCTGCCGGTTTCGGGCACGGTGGTGGTGGACACGGAAGCAGGCGTGGTCGTCCCGTCGCTGCTGGGAAGGGGTTTGCGCAGCGCGCTGGAGATCGCGCAGCAGGCTGGCATCGAGCTGGACGTGATCGGCAACGGCATTGCGCGCGAGCAGATGCCACCGCCGGGAAGCCGCATCCCGGCCGGACGCCATGTCGCGGTGCGGTTTTCGCGCTGATCGGCGCGTGCTCGGCGACTTCGCTTTATATAATCGAGCGCAATGACCTTCCTCGAGCTGCTGGACGGCGCTGAGGTGCTCTTCCAGCGGGGTAATCCGGTCGTCTCCGGGCTGCAGTACGACTCCCGCCGTATCGCTCCGCAAGACGTCTTCCTCGCCATTCGTGGCGAGACGACTGACGGGAACACGTACATCGACAAAGCCATCGCCGCCGGCGCGGTGGCCGTGGTCACCGATTCGAAGGACGAGAAACCTCGGGAGGGGGTCGCTTGGGCCCAGGTGTCGCACGGAAGGCGCGCCATGGGCCGGCTCGCTGCCAACCTCTATCGCCGGCCGGCACAGAAACTGGCCGTCACCGGCGTGACCGGCACCAACGGGAAGACGACGACCACCTTCCTCATCGAATCCATCCTGCACGCTGCGGGGCGCAAGTCGGCGCTGGTGGGCACCATCGAGTATCACGTGGCGGACGAGGTCGTTCCCGCCCCCCACACTACCCCCGAGTCCCTGGAATTGAACCAGTTGTTTGCCAAAGCCGTGCGCGCGGGCGCTACCGAGACGGTCATGGAGGTCTCGTCCCACGCGTTGGCCCAGGAGCGCGTGTTCGGCATTCCCTTCGACGTCGCCGTCTTCACCAACCTGACGCGTGACCACCTTGATTTTCACCACGGGATGGATGACTACTTTGCCGCCAAGCGTGTTCTTTTCGAGGGCTGTGGGACCGATCCGCCGCGAGCCAGGGTGCTGAATCTCGACGACGAGCATGGCCGGCGGCTGGCGCAATCTCCCCGGTCCAGCGAGACCTTCACCTATGGCTTGGAGCAGGGCGATTTCCGCGCCCAGAACGTGCAGATCGGCAGCGGCGGCACCCGCTTCGATATCTTGGCGGGGAGCGTTCGCATCCCCGTGTTCTCGCCCATGATCGGGCGGGTGAACGTCTATAACATCCTCGCGGCGTCGGCCGCCGCCAGCGCGCGAGGTTGCTCGCCGGACGAGATCGCGCGTGGAGTTTCTGCTTTG
>Ga0335070_10001330_pt1 | contig 28528 bp, 25 predicted proteins | sample Lox_Sample_13_FD_206722 | JGI IMG/M metagenome (GOLD analysis project Ga0335070, IMG submission 206722) | Soil microbial communities from Loxahatchee National Wildlife Refuge, Florida, United States - Lox_Sample_1.3 | ecosystem: Environmental > Terrestrial > Soil > Wetlands | place: USA...
GAGCGGGACCAGAAGCAGGTGAGCGAGTGGCTTGCGTTCGATCGCCTGAAGGGACGCGGGCGACAGAACATCCTCGACGCGGCGCAGGCGTTCCGCACGCGGCAGGTCGGCCGCATGGCGCTGGTCGGCTGCACGCCGGAAAACGCGGCGATCATTGAGGAGACCGCCGGTGCGATCCTTGCGGTGTTCGAGGCGCACGTGACCGAGGAGCCGTATCTGTTCGGCACGCGGCCTTCTCTCGCCGACTTCGCGTGGTTCGGCCAGTTTTCGCAGCTCGCCAACGATCCCACGTCCGCCGAGCTTATGCGAAGCCAGTTCCCGTTCACCTATCGCTGGCTCATGAATTTGGACGACGCCTCGGGAGTGGAGGGCGAGTGGCGCGCTCCCGACGCTCCGCTCCCGCAGGCCATCTCCGACCTGCTGAAGCTCGCGGGCGAGATCTATTTTCCGTTCCTGCTCGCCAATGCCGACGCGCTCGCGAAGGGTGCGGAAACATTTTCCGTGACCATACGCGGCCGGCCTTACGCGCAGGGCGCGTTCAAATATCAGGCGAAGTGTCTTGCCGAATTGCGCCGCGCCTATGCGGCACTGTCCACCGACACGAAGGCGGTGATCGATTCCGTTCTCGCCGAAACGGGCTGCCTCGCGCCGCTCAAAGGATAGAAGATGGGCCGCAAGATACTTTTCATCACGACCGATCAGCAGCGTTACGACTCGCTTGGCTGCAACGGCAATCGTTTCTGCCGCACGCCGGTGATCGATGCGCTGGCGAAGGGCGGCCTCAATTATGCTCGTGCCTACAATCAGAACACGGTCTGCATGCCGGCGCGCTCGACCATGCTCACCGGACAATATGTGCGCACGCATGGCGTCTTCGCGAATGGCGTGCCGTTGCCGGAAGAGGCGCCGAGCGTCGCGCAATATCTGAAGGACAAGGCCGGCTACAAGACCGCGCTGATCGGCAAGGCGCATTTCGAGCCCGGCTTCGATCAGACGGGCAAATGGCGCGAAAACCGGCGCCAGATGGAAGGCGATTTCGGACCGTGGCGCGGCTTCGACTACGCGATTCACGCGATGCACATCGCGAGCTTCCGCGGTTCCGCGGTCGGCCATTATGGGCGCTGGCTGCAGCGGAACCACCCGGAACATTTCAAGGAAGCGGTCCCGCTTCTGAACGCATCACCTGGCGGCGAGACGGGTGCACCCGAAACGCTCAACAATCCCTTGCCGCGCGGGCTTTATCACACCGATTGGCTCGCCGATCTTGCGGTCGAGTGGCTTGGCAAGCTCAACGCGGATGACGACTGGTTCCTCTGGCTCAGCTTTCCCGATCCGCACCATCCCTGGGATCCGCCGGCCTCCGAGCTTTCGCGCTGCGATTGGCGCGAACTGCCGCTGCCGGACGGTTATCCGGGCTCGCCGGAGAAAATCCGCGAAATTCTCGCGAAGAAGCCTGCCCATTGGCTCGCCTATTACGACGGCAAGTTCGCGAATATCGAAGGCGGCCCGATGAACTTCACGCCGCAACAGCTCTCGCCCGACAACATCCGCGAGATCAATGCGAAGGTTCATGTGATGAACGAGCTGATCGACGAGGCGGTCGGCCGCGTGCTCGACAGAGTGAAGGCGAAAGGGTGGGGCGACGACACCGACGTGATCTTCACCACCGACCATGGCGAGCTGCAGGGCGATTTCGGCTTCGTCTACAAGGGCCCCTATCACGTCGACGCGTTGATGCGGCTGCCTTTCATCTGGCGGCCCGCGGCGAATGCGATGGTCGCGCCCGCATCGATCGCGCAGCCCGTGGAACAGGTCGACTTGGCGCCCACCTTCTGCGCCATCGCCGGCATTGCACCGGCGTCGTGGATGCAGGGCAGGGCACTTCCGACAAAAGAGGACGGATCGCGCCAACGCGCTCTGTGTGAATGGGACAGCCAGTTTCCCGGCTACGGGTTCCATTTCCGCTCGATCTATCGCGACGGCTTCCTCCTGACGCGGTACGAGCCGTCGACACCGGGCGTGCCGAACGGTCTCGAGGAAAGCTGGCCGCAATTCGGCGCGCTCAGCTGTTCGATCCGCTATGACGGCAGCGAAGGGGAGCTCTACGATCTTCGCAATGATCCGCGGCAATGGGAAAATCTCTGGGATGATCCCACGCGCAAGGGCCTCAAGAGCGATTTGATTGCCGATCTTTATGACAATCTCCCGCCCGAGCGGACCGCCAAACTGAAAGTCGAAGCGCCCGCTTGATCTTGCCTCTGAATTGCTGACAAGCTGTCAACACCCTTCCGACGGGGAAAGGTGCGGGACAGATAAGCGGCCCTCGCGGTCGCGCAGGGAGACTAAGATGGCGCTCATCGTCTATGGCGGCTCGCTCTCGCCGTTCGTCCGCAAGATCCGCGTGATGCTCACGGAAAAAGGCGTTCCCTATGAGCTTGAGCAGGTCAATCCCTTCTCTCCACCGCCCGCCTTTCTCGAGATCAGTCCCTTAAAGCGCATCCCCGTTCTTCGCGACACGGATTTGCCCGAGCCCAATACGCTTCCCGACTCTTCGATCATCGCGGATTACATCGAACACAAGCATCCCCAGCCGCCGCTCTATCCGCGTGAAGCCTTCGCCCGCGCACAGGCACTCTGGTTCGAGGAATATGCTGATACTGTACTGGCGGCCGCCGTGGGGCCCGGGGTGTTTTTCGAGCGTGTCGTCCGTAAAATGATGCGCGCGCAGTGCGACGAAGCGGTGGTCGCCGCAACGCTCAAGGACAAGCTTCCCAAGATCTTCGATTATCTCGAACGCGAGATCGGCTCGAAGACTTATCTTGTCGGCAACGCCTTCTCGATCGCCGACATTGCTGTCGCGACGCATTTCGTCAATTTCACCCACGCCGGTGAGGCAGTCGACGCCGACCGCTGGCCGGCACTCGCGCGCTATGTGCGCGGCATGCATGCCCGACCATCCTTCAAGGCCATGATCGACGAGGAGCGGCCCATCGCCGAACGTTTCCGCGCGGCGTGACGCTATGTTGAAGCCTGACCGCATCGTTTCCGAACGTTCGCGTCGCGTGAGCTATTTCCAGCTCTTGGCCTATGTATTGCCGGCCGTGCCGCTGGCGGCTTTGGGCATGCCCATCGTTGTGCACCTGCCGCAGTTCTATGCTTCGAAGGAAGTCGGCCTCGGCTTTGTTGTGACAGGCCTGATCTTCAGTGTCATGCGGATCTTCGACGTGATCGTCGATCCGGTCATGGGCTACTGGAGCGATCGTTGGCGAACACCTATCGGCCGCCGTAAGCCCTTTATCCTGATCGGCGCGCCGCTCCTGGCTGTGGGAATCTGGATGGTCTTCGTGCCCGGAGGACATGTCAGCGCGTTCTATCTCTGCTTCTGGCTGTTCGTCATGTATCTCGGCTGGTCGATGACGACGATCCCGCATCTGTCTTGGGGTGCGGAATTGTCGTCCGACTATCACCAGCGCAGCCTGATCTACGGCTTGTCTCAGGTTGGGACGCTGCTCGGCTTTATTGGTGTTCTCGTTCTGCCCGCGTTTCTCGAGCACGGAAAGGCGAGTGAGGCTATCCAGGTGATGTCCATGGCGGCCTTCGCTATCGTGCTTCTCGTTCCAACCGTTGCGCTGTGCCTCGGCGTTGTGCCCGAGCCCGAGGTCAAGCTGCGCACTCACGCCCCTCTTGTTCCCACGCTGAGGTTTCTCCTAAAGAACGACGCGGTGCGGCGCGTGATGCTGGTCGACCTCATCGAATCCACCAATCAGGGCGCGCGCGGCGCGATGTTCTTCTTTTTCATGCGGCTCGCGCTCGGCGAGCCCAAATGGGCCGGCACGCTTCTCCTTCTCTATTTCGTTGCAGGCATAATCTTCATACCTGCCTGGATCATGCTGTCGCGGCAGATCGGCAAGCATCGCGCGCTCATCTGCTGTTACATTTACGGAATTCTGGCAGGGCCGCTGTTGTTTATCATCAGGCCCGGCGATCTCCGGACGACCATTGTCGTTCTGCTGATCACCGGGGTGACCTATGGTGCGCCTGCTTTCCTTCTGCGTTCGATGATGGCCGATATCGCCGACGCGGACACAGCGGAGAACGGCGCGGAGCGGGCGGGCCTGATGTATTCGTTCCTGTCGCTGACCAGCAAGTTCGGGATCGGTGCGGCCGTCGGCATAGCGTTTCCGATACTGGCGCTGATGGGCTTCGATCCGAAGCATGCGAATCCGCCGGCGGCAATCGAGTCCATGAGAGTGTTCTACATTCTCCTTCCGGTTCTCCTCGCCGGGCTCAGCCTCGCGGTGATGCTTGGCTATCGACTGGACGAAGCCAAACAGCAGCGCCTCCGTGCTGAAATCGAACGGCGCCGCGCGCAGCACTCGTCTGCCGACGACATCATGCCGCCCGGACTTCTTCCTGGCGGTGTGGCGCTCGCATCGGATTCCGAAGCCATCACGAAGTTCGAGAATTCTTAGAAAACCGCGCAACGGCGAAAGTGTCCGGTCATTCTCGCGGGGCTAGACAACCTTTGTCATGCTCGCGCGTTATCGCTGCGAGGACAACTGGAGGGTGTCGTGAGCGATAAGCGCAACCAGTCCGGTCAGCATCGGTTTGGCGTGCATCCCTACCTCCACCATGCTCGCAAATGGGGTGCTCACCCCTATTTCGTGATCCGGCCACGGGACGCGACGGGCCTTTCCTGGACCGTCCCCAATCTGTGCAAGGCCTATAGCTGGCCGCAAGGATTGGGCGGTGGCGGGGTGATCGGCACCGTCGAGCTGGGCGGCGGATGGGTGCAATCTGACATGCAGACGTTCTTCAGCGGCATCGGCCAGCCCGTGCCGCAGATCACCGACGTTTCCGTCGACGGCACCAAGAATACGCCCGATCCCGATCCCAACGGTCCCGACGGCGAAGTCGCGCTCGACATTCAGGTGTCGGGATCTGCCTATTACGCGGCTACAGGAAAGCCAGCGACAATTCGCGTTTATTGGGCGCAGGATATCGCGCCGGCCGTGCAGGCCGCAGCCGCCGACGGCTGCGATGTCTGCTCGATCTCCTGGGGCTCGGATGAAGCGCAATGGGGCGCGACTGCCGGCAATCAGATGGAACAGGCCGCGACGAACGCGACGGCGGCCGGGATGATCGTCTTCGCCGCGTCGGGCGACAATGACTCGAGCGACGGTGGCCCCGACGCCGCCAATGTCGATCTTCCCGCGTCATGTCCGCATGTCGTCGGCTGCGGCGGCACATCCAAGACTTCGACAAGTGAAGTTGTCTGGAACAACGATCCCGGAAAATCCAGCGGCGAGGGGACGGGGGGCGGCTATTCCTCGCTCTTCAAACCGACGCCGAGCTGGCAAATCGGTGCACCGAAAGGATCGGGCCGCATGGTGCCGGACGTGTCCGCGAATGCCGATCCCAGCACCGGCTATGAGATCGTTCTCCACGGCGAAAAGATCGTGATCGGCGGCACGAGCGCGGTGGCGCCCCTTTATGCCGGCCTGTTCGCGTCGTTCGGGCGCAAACTCGGCTTCGTCACGCCGGCACTTTACCTCAACCAGACGTGCTTCAACGACATCACGTCCGGCAACAACGGCGCCTACAAGGCGGGGCCGGGCCCCGATCCGTGCACGGGTATCGGCTCGCCGATCGGCGACAAGCTGGCGGCATTGCTGGTGAAGACGGCTTGACGCGCTAATGCGCGGCGGCAGTGAGCCCCGAAGCACCTAGCGGTGTGCCGCACGGCGCGAACTTCGCCATCAGCTCCGCCGGTATCACGGGCCGGAACGCGGCCGGCGGAATGTAAGTGTCCGCGAACCAAGGCATGCGGCGGCGGTCGAATATGTGCTTCAGGAAGGCGACCACGACTTTCACCGCCGGCCGCGCAATGGCTTCCGGCGTGTAGCAGAGCCAGAACGGCGTGGCGAAGCGCAGATCGACGTCGAGCGGCACGAGCCCGTGCTCGTAAACCGACACGTATGTCGGCAGAAGCGCAATGCCGGCGTGATTGCGCACGCTTTCGCAAAGCGCGGCGCTCGAGTTCGTGAAGAGCTGTGCGCGGCTCTCGCCGATGACGGCCGGCAGGCGCGTCATCCATGTGCCCTTGTCGATGATGTAGAGGATATAATCGAGCAGGCGATGCTGCGCGAGCTCGGCGGCGGTTTTGGGCATGCCTTCTTCGCTGAGATAATCCGGCGACGCATACGGTATGAAATGCAGCGTGCCCAACCGCGTCGCAATGAGGTTTGGTTCGGTCGGCTGGATGTAATGGATCGAGAGATCGAATGTCTGGCCGCGCTGTTCGCCGCGTGAATCGCTCGTCGTGAACGTGCGCAATTCGATCTCGGGATGGCGCTTGAAAAGATAGGACTGGAAGCGCGGCAGCCAATAGGTGGCCAACCCGTCCGTCATCAGGAGCTTGACGTCGTCGAGGCGCGCGATCTTGGCATCGGCCGATTGCACGGCGCGCTGAATGGCGCTGTGCGCGACATTCAGCTCTTCGACAATGCGCTGTCCTTCCGGCGTCAGCACGGCGCCCGCCGTCGAGCGATCGAGCAATCGCACGCCGATCGTTTCTTCGAGACGCTCCACACGTCGGCTCACCGTCGGCTGCGATACGCCGAGCGACTGTGCCGCGCGCGAAATACTTCCCAGCTGCGAGACGGCGAGAAGAAGACGGAAGTCGTCCCAATCGGGAAGCGGTCCTGAAACTTCTGTATGGGGCAATGCCATCTGCGCACGTTCCGTGAGTGGTTGCGACCTGACTAACTCTCTTCGGGGTTAGGGGTAATGGGGCGTGAAAACGCAAATACAACCCGTCGCCATTCATAGTAATGGCGGCGCAGGAATGCTGCTGCCTGAAAAGACTGACGAATTCAGGTCTGGCAGTCAACTCTCCAAGATTGGCCGAAGATTTTCCAATCCGGGCACCTATGCGCCGGATGGAAGCTTCGTCTTTGTCAGCAACCCGACCGAGCCGGAATTGACGGAGACGCACGCGATGCTCGCGCGGGCCATCGGACCGATCGCGCCGCTGGCGGTTGCGAAATCCGTGTATGCCCGAAATCCCATAGCTTGGTGGGTGCTGTGGCGCGCGGAAGATGCATCGCGTCACGGCGCGCGCATCGCGGGGCTCACGGCCTACATTCCGTTGAACGAAGACGGCCTGACGGCGCTAAGGGGCGGCGCGTTCGACGCGCGCGATCCCGATTTCGATTGGATCACCCCGCACGGCGAAGAGCCGGCGGCGCTCTATCTCTGGGGCATCCTGGCGCCGAGCCTGTCCGATCTCTCCGGAAAACTCATCGCGCACGCGATCGGCCTCGACCTCTACGAAGCGCTGCCGATGTTCGGCACAATCGGAACGGAAGAAGGTCTCGCCGCTCTCAGGCGCTCATCCAAATCCGCAACCGACGCAGCGAAGCTGCAGATCGGCTCGCCTTTCGAAATCAAACTCACCCCGAAACATATCGCGCATCAGAGAGAGATGCCGGTGTGGGAGGGGGCAAAACAACGCCACAATTCCAACGATGGGGGCATTCAGATGGGAATTAAGCGTCACTATTTACTTTTGTTTTTCGCCTTGGTTTTGTCGGGATGTGCTAGCGCGCCGGTTGTAGATTTAAACGGGTCATTCGCAAGAGGGGATCTTCCTAATATTTCCGCATTCGCGACGAAGAATCGCTTGAACATGTATGCTCTCAATGCTGCCGTTGCGGGAAAACCAGACCTACAGCAAGAGGCAACGGTCGCCGTCGGAAATGAATTTGTCGATATTCTAACTCAATGTAAGTCGGTTCTGTCCGGATACGAGAGTGAAGCACAAAGCCTTAAGTGGGCGTCGTTTGGCGTCGCAATGGTCGGTACTATAGCCGGATCGGTGGTGGTGCCAGCGCTTTCGGCAGCCACAACAGTAAATAAGGCTGCGGTTGCGGCCGTTGGCGGTTTGTCAGGCGCCGCTAACTCAACACAGAATGCGCTGAATGCCGGTGGGCTGACTGCAGCGGACGCATTGGCAATACGAAGCGGTATCCAGCAGCAGCTATCTGGCGCTCTATCTGACTATTATGCAGCAAGGCGCGCAGGCAATCTGGATGACGAGTTCGCAGCTCTTGACGACGCGCGTGCTGCTTGTGTGAACTACGCAATACAAACGGGTAACGCCACAAACTCATCCTCGCAGGCTAGCTCGCCGCCGCCGAAGAACTAAAACATAGGCACAATCTGTTCTTCAAAACCACGCCTGCGTCGTTGCGGGGAACCAGTTCAGCACCACCTCGCGCGTGACGAGGATGGCAATCCCGGCGCCGAAGAACACGTCGCTCAGAAAGTGCGAGTTCAACAGCGCGCGCGTCGTCGCGAGGTAGACCGCGACTGCGAACCAGAACCAGGTCAAGGCCGGCAAGGCTCCCGCAAGGATCACGGCGACGCAGAAGATCGTCAGCGCATGACCAGAGGGAAATGAATCATATTGCAGGTCGAAATGGAACGGCCGCCAGCCATAAAGACCGAGCTCGAGCTCGTCGCGCGGCCGCCGCCGCCCCAGCACGATCTTGATGGTGTGCAGAGCGATGCTCGCGATCGCGAGGCTTGCAAGAAAGGACAGCGAGGTTCTCTGCGCGAGAAGAAGAATTGGACCCGGTCCGTCGAGGCGTTGGTAAAACCAGGAGCCGGCGAAGACGATGGAGGCGATGATCAGCCAATGCGACCCCTTCGCCCAATCGGTCGTGCTGTGGATGATCGAGGTCCAGCGCTGATGGATCTCGTCATGGAAAAAATGCGCCGCCCGCCGGTCGACGGTGAACGCGAGGCACCCCGCCACCAGCAGTGAAAGTCCCAGCCATAAGAGCATGGCGCTCCATGCCGTGCGGAACCGGTCCTGTCAATTCGGTTGAGGCCGGCGCAAGCCCCGCTGCGCCCTGCACAATGCGCCAATTGCCGCCGGTACTGGAGGCGGGCCACGGCGCGGGCTAGACTTTCCGCCTTGCTATCGAAACCGGGGGCGAAAGAGCCCCAAGCTCGGAGGAAAGCCAATGAATTTCGACTATTCGCCGCGACAGAAGGAGTGGATCAAACGGATCAGCGACTTTATGGACCAGCACATCTATCCCGCCGAAGAAAAGTACGCCGCGCAGATGGAGGAGGCGACCAAGAAGGGCAATCGCTGGATCGTGGTCCCCGTCGTGGAGGACCTCAAGAAGATCGCCAAAGGGCAAGGCCTCTGGAACATGTTCCTGCCGCACAGCGAGCATGGGGCCGGGCTGTCGAACCTCGAATATGCACCGCTGGCCGAGATGATGGGCCGCGTCGGCTTCGCATCGGAGGTCTTCAACTGTTCCGCGCCCGACACGGGCAATATGGAAGTGCTCGACCGCTATGGCAGCCCGCATCAGCAGGAACAATGGCTGAAGCCGCTGCTCGCGGGCGAAATCCGATCGGCCTACATCATGACGGAGCCGGACGTGGCCTCGTCGGATGCGACCAACATCGCGACCCGCATCGAACGCAAAGGTGACCACTACGTCATCAATGGCCGCAAATGGTGGTCATCCGGCGTCGGCGATCCGCGCTGCAAAATCATGATCGTGATGGGCAAGACAGACCCCGAAACGGACAAATATCGCCAGCAGTCGCAGATCCTCGTGCCGATGGATTCGCCCGGCGTCACCGTGAAGCGCATGCTGCCGGTGTTCGGCTATGACGACGCGCCGCACGGCCACGGCGAAGTCCTCTTCAAGGACGTGAAGGTGCCGCTCGAGAACATGGTTCTGGGCGAGGGGCGTGGCTTCGAGATTGCGCAAGGCCGCTTGGGACCAGGCCGCATCCATCACTGCATGCGCACGATCGGCGCCGCTGAACGCGCGCTCGAATTGATGGTGAAGCGCCTTCTCTCTCGCGAGGCCTTCGGCAAGAAGATCTCGGAGCACTCGGTGTGGGAGCAGCGCGTCGCGGAAGCTCGCACCAATATCGAAATGTGCCGGCTGCTCTGCCTCAAGGCGGCCGACATGATGGACAAGGTCGGCAACAAGGTGGCGCGCACCGAGATCGCGATGATCAAGGTCGCGGCCCCGCGTATGGCGCTCAAGGTCATCGACGATGCCATCCAGGCCTGGGGCGGCGCCGGTGTCACGACGGACTCCGGTCTCGCGCGGATGTATGCGAGCCAACGCACCCTGCGCCTCGCCGACGGTCCGGACGAGGTCCATAACCGCACCATCGCGCGTCTCGAATACGGCAAGTACATGAATCTGCCAAAGCGCGCGGCCGCCGAGTAGGCAGGACAATTCTCTCCCCTGCACCCGGGTGCGGGGGAGAGATGCCCTCAGGCGATCTGCATATCCGCGCCGACGACGCGCGGAAATTCCACGCTCACAGTCGTTCCTTCGCCGAGCGTCGATTCGACGGTGAAAATGCCGCCATGCTTTTCGGCCAGCGCGCGCACCAGCGAGAGGCCGAGGCCGGTGCCCGTCTTGGCGAGCTTCGGATCCGCGCAAACCTGCTCGAACGGCCGCGCCAGCCGCGGCAGGTCCTCCGGCGCGATGCCGATGCCGGTGTCCGCGACGGTAATGCGCACGCGATCGCCGATCACGGTGTCGCTGACCTCGACGGCGCCGCCTGCCGGCGTGAATTTGACGGCATTGGAAAGAAGATTGAGGACGATCTGCTTCATGGCGCGGCGGTCGGCGGAACAGGTCGTGCCGTTCGTCGTGACGCGGATGTCGACGCCGCCGCTCCTGGCGCGGTCGGCCATGATCTCCACGCACTCATTGAGTACGGCGGGAAGGCTCACATCCTCGAACACGAGCTCGAGCTTGCCCGCTTCGATCTTCGCCATGTCGAGCACGTCGCCGATCAGGTCGAGAAGAAGCTGTCCGGAATTGTGGATGAGGGAGACGTATTCGCGGTAGCGCGGATTATCGATCGGGCCGAACAGCTCGTCGCGCATGATGTCGGTGAAGCCGAGAATGGCGTTCAACGGCGTGCGCAATTCATGGCTCATATTGGCGAGGAACGAGGACTTGGCGCGGTTGGCCGCTTCCGCTGCTTCGCGCGCGGCCCGCATTTCGAGTTCCTGCGTCTTGCGCTCGCCCACCTCGCGCGCCACGGCGACGACGTGCTGGAATTCGCCCGTATTCTCCTCGAAGACGGAGCGCGTCGTCGCTTCGATCCAGACGTAATGGCCGTCGGCATGCCGGGCACGATAGGTGGCTGTATAGGTCTCGCCGCGCGGCGGCCTGCGCGAGACCTTCTCGGCTTCAGCGCGGTCATCGGGATGGACGAGGGCGAGATAGCCCGTGGCGTCGAACTCCCGCTGGGTACGCCCCAGAATGCGTTCGAGAGCAGAGGAGGCGAATTCGACGCGGCCGCCGGGGCCGTGCAGCATGATGATGTCGGAAGCCTCTTCCATCATCAGCCGATAGCGCCGCTCGGCGTGTGCGCGTTGGGTCTCTGCGATCACCTGCTTGGTGATGTCGTGGCAGACGCCCACGACGGAGACGACACGCCCGTCCGGTCCGATCTCGACCTCGCCATGCGTCTCCACGATCTGGATCGGCGAATTGGGATCGCGGGCGTGCGTCTGATAATAGAACGGCGCGCGGGCGCGGATCGCTTCGGCGATCTTTCTTTCGATCTCGATCACGTCGTCCGGCACGACCTGACGCATCAGCCAGCTGTGATCGGGAGACTGCTGCGCGGGATCGATGCCGAGTAGGCGGTACATGCCGGGCGACCAGGTGACCTTTCCGTCGGCGAGGCAGAAACGCCAATAGGCAACGCGCGCTGCGCGTTCGGCCAGCGCGAATTGGGCGCGTTCGTTTCGGAGCTCGGCTTCCAGGGCGGCGATACGCGCCAGGGCAGCCTGCATTCCGCTTTCCGCCATCCGTGCTCTCCCTGACCCACGACCGGAAAGTCGTGTGGGATGATAGGCGTGGCTGCGTTAAACAACGCTTGCGCAATTGCTACACGCACGCCTTTCGCGATGCACATTAATTGCGGATTTACCGCGATTTTTCAGGCAACGGCGCCGGCGCGCTCCGCAAAGTACCAGGCGCGCTCCGCCAGGGGCTTTACGGCGTCCGCGTTCGACGCGGCATTTGCATTTGCAGCCGTGCCGTCGCGCACGCGTCCGACAATGCCCTGCAGGATGGCTGCGATGCGGAAGAAGTTGTACGCGGTATAATAATCGAGGTTTGGAACATCCTTAATGCCCATGTTGCGGCAATAGAGGGCCACGTATTCGTCCATCGTGGGAATGCCGAGCGATTTGAGATCGTTGCCGAGAAGCGTCGCCGTTCCGCCCGACGTGCCGCCCGGCGGCATCTGCCACTGCATCAGGTGATAGGTGAAATCCGCCATCGGATCGCCGATGGTGCACAATTCCCAATCGAGCACGGCGAGCACTTTCGGTTCGGTCGGATGCAGGATCATGTTGTCCAGGCGATAGTCGCCGTGGACAATCGAATTGCGTTCCTGCGGCGGCAGATGCGCCGGCAGCCATTCGATCAGGCGATCCATTTCGGGAATCTTGGCGGTTTCCGAAAGCTGGTACTGTTTGGTCCAGCGCGAGACCTGGCGCGCGATGTAAGCGCCCGGCTTGCCGAAATCGCTGAGGCCGACCTTTTCGTAGTCGATCGAATGAAGCTGCGCGAGCGTCTTGTTCATCGCGCCGTAGATGGCGGTGCGTTCCTCGGGCGAGCAATCCGGAAGCATCGGGCCCCAGTAGATGCGGCCTTCGACGCAGTCCATCACGTAGAACATCGTGCCGATGATGCTTTCGTCTTCGCAAAGCAGATACGGCTTGGCGACGGGAAAGCCCGTCGGATAGAGCGCGGCGATGGCACGGTATTCGCGATCGACGGCATGCGCGGAGGGCAGCAGCTTACCGGGCGGCTTGCGGCGCAACACATATTTCCGGTTCGGGGTGATGAGCTGATAGGTCGGGTTCGACTGGCCGCCCTTGAACTGGCGCACTTCGAGCGGCTTCTGAAATCCTTCGATCCGATCCGCGAGGTAAGCCTCGAGCTTCTTCACGTCGAAGCGATAGGCTTCGGCGACCTCCTTCGTGCCCGAGAATTTCTCCTGGCGATCGTCGACGGCCGCCTCGGTCATGGCGTTCTCCCTGGTACTCAATATCTGTGGGGATGGATTGTTGCGGCCTCGGGCGGGGCCGTTCAACCCTTTTCGCGGGCCACCGCTCGCCAGCCGATGTCGCGGCGGCAGAAGCCCTCCGGCCAATCGATCCGGTCGACGGCCTGATAGGCACGCTTTTGCGCCTCGGCCACGGTCTTGCCGAGTGCCGTTACGTCAAGGACGCGACCGCCGTCGGCGAGCAGGCGACTGGCCTCGGCTTTTGTGGCGGCGTGGAAGATTTCGACGTCTGGCAGCGCCGACGCCCTGTCGACTCCTTTGATCTCGGAACCTTTCCTGTAATCGCCGGGATAACCTTTCGTCGCCATGACCACGGTCAAAGCGGCTTCGTCATGCCAGCGCAAATCCACGCGGTCGAGCACGCCGTCGCGCGCGGCCAGCAGCGCAGTCGCGAGATCGGATTTCAGGCGCATCATCAGCACCTGGCATTCCGGATCGCCGAAGCGGCAATTGTATTCGATCAGCTTGGGCTCGTCGTTCTTGATCATCAGCCCCGCATAGAGCACGCCCATGTATGGCGTGCCGCGCGCCTTCATGGCCTGGATGGTTGGCCGGACGATCTTTGCCATGGCTTTTTCGGCGACATCGCGCGTGAACACGGGTGCCGGACTGTAGGCGCCCATGCCGCCCGTGTTCGGACCCTTGTCGTGATCGAAGGCGCGTTTGTGATCCTGCGCGCCGGCGAGCGGCAAGACATGTTCGCCGTCCGTGAGCACGAAGAAGCTCGCTTCCTCCCCTTCGAGAAACTCTTCGACGACGACTTCGCGACCCGCGCCGCCAAACGCGCCTTCGAACATGGAGTCGATCGCGCGCGCGGCGTCTTCGTGCGTTTCGGCGATCACCACGCCTTTACCTTGCGCAAGGCCATCGGCCTTGATGACGACTGGCAGGGATTGGCGCGCCGCAAAAGCTTTCGCCGCGCCGGCGGAATTGAATCGTCCGTAAGCGGCCGTCGGAATGTCGTTCGCCGCGCAAAGGTCCTTGACGAAGCCCTTCGAGCCTTCGAGTTCGGCGCCGGCAGCGCTCGGTCCCAGCGCCTTGATGCCGGCCGCTTCAAGTCTGTCCCACAATCCCGCAACCAGCGGGCCTTCCGGGCCGATGACGACGAAATCGATCTTCTTTTCTTTGGCGAAGGTGACGAGGCCATCCAGCTCCGTCACCGCGATAGGCACGCATTCGGCCATCATCGCGATGCCGGCGTTGCCCGGCGCGCAGTAGAGTTTCGAGACCATCGGGCTCGCGGACAACGCCCAGGCAAGCGCGTGCTCGCGGCCGCCGGAGCCCACCAGAAGGAGGTTCATTGTGGATAAGTCCTTGGGGTTGGCCGGCCGGATTCGTCAGCAGAATTCATGGGCTTCCTATATCATCCTCGACTCATGAGTGAAGCCGTCGCAAAGCCGAACCTGCCCGAATTTTCTGTCAGCGAGATCGCCGCTGCGCTCAAGCGGACGGTCGAGGACAGCTTTCCGTTCGTGCGCGTCCGGGGCGAGATCAGCGGCCTGAAATTTCATTCCTCAGGGCACGTCTATTTCGACCTCAAGGACGACAAGGCCGTCCTCAATGCCGTCATCTGGCGGGGCACGGCGCAGCGGCTCCGGGTGAAGCCGCAGCAGGGCCTCGAGGTCGTCTGCACCGGCCGGATTTCGACCTATCCGGGCTCGTCGCGTTATCAGATTATTGTCGAGCAGGTGGAGCTCGCGGGCCTCGGCGCGCTGATGGCGATGCTGGAGGAGCGTAAGAAACGGCTCACGGCCGAAGGTCTCTTCGCCGCCGAACGGAAGAAGAGGCTGCCCTATCTTCCCGATGTGATCGGCGTTGTGACCTCGCCGACAGGGGCCGTCATCCGCGACATCATGCACAGGTTGGACGCGCGGTTTCCGCGGCGGGTGCTCTTATGGCCGGTGGCCGTTCAGGGCGAGCGGGCTGCCGCCGAAGTCGCCGCCGCCATCACGGGGTTCAATGCGCTTCAGAAAGGCGGGCCCATACCGCGCCCGGATGTCCTGATCGTCGCCCGTGGCGGGGGCTCCATCGAAGACCTGATGGCCTTCAATGAGGAGATCGTCGTCCGTGCGGCGGCGGCGAGCGCCATTCCGCTGATCTCTGCAGTCGGCCACGAAACAGACACGACGCTGATCGATTTCGCGGCCGATGCGCGGGCGCCCACGCCCACGGCTGCGGCCGAGATGGCCGTGCCGGTCCGCTCCGAGCTCATCGCCCAGGCGCTGGATCTCGAACGCCGCAATTTCCGCTGTTTCACCCGCGGCCTCGCCGACAAGCGTCGTGCGGTCGACAGCCTGACGCGGGCGCTGCCCAGGGCCGACCAGCTCTTCGCAAGCCCACGCCAGCGCTTCGACCTGGTTTCGGAGCGGCTTCGCCACGCGCTCGCCCGCAACCTGCAGGAGCATCGCGCGCGGTTCACGGATGCGGCCTCCCAGCTTGGCGCGCAGACCCTCAAGGTGCGGGTCAGGGCCGGCGCGGACAGCGCGCGCGTCAGTGCGCAGCGGCTCACCCAAGCCTTCCAGACCCGGCTCAGACGCGAGCGCCAGCACCTGACAGGGCTGGCACGGGTGCTCGACGGCGTCAGCTATCGCGCGGCGCTGGAGCGAGGCTTCGCCCTTGTGCGGGGCCCCGACGGCCATGTCCGCCGCCGCGCGGCACTGATCGGTCCCGGAGAACGGCTGTCCATCGCCTTTGCCGACGGCGAGGTGCGGGCGACGACGATGGACAGTGGCGAGCCGGCCGGAACAAAGCCCCTCAAGCCCCGGAAGGCAAAAGGCGATCAGGGGACTTTGCTGTAAGGAAATTCAGTCGCGCTTGGGCCGACGAAAAGCTAAGGTCGGGCGCAGGAAAGGTTGCTTATGAACCAGATCGAGCGCGATTTTCGCCCCGCCGGTCTCGCCGAAATCGAATATCTCGACGGCGAATACCGGATCATCCGGCCGGGGTCTTTCGTCCTTTGCGCCGTCAGCGGTGCGCAAATCCCGCTGGAGTCGCTGCGATACTGGAGCGTCGATTTGCAGGAAGCTTATGCAAGCCCCGCGCTCGCCCTGAAGCGCTTTCAGGAAACCGGACGGACACCGAAGTGATCGGCCGACGCGCGTTCCTCGCGGGCACGGCTGCTGCGTTCGCTTGTTCGCGCGCAGCCTTCGCCCAACCTTCCCGCATCAGCCTTTCGGGATCGCTTGAGCAGGGAAGCCTTGTCGTCGGCAAGACCGATGCCGGCGCCAGCGTCACCGTCGACAATGTGCCGGTCCGCGTCTCGCCTCAGGGCCTCTTCGCGTTCGGCTTCGAATACAATCAGACCAAGCCCACGAAAGTGTCGGCGCGCTTCGCCGACGGCTCGACCGACACGCAGACGATCACGCCCAAGGTGCGCATGTATGAAATCCAGCGCATCACAGGGCTGCCCGAGAAATATGTCTCGCCGCCGGCGGATGTCATCGAGCGGATCAAGCGGGAAGGGGCCGAGATCGCGCATGCGCGCTCGCGCGACACGGGCGAATCCTGGTTCTCGGACGGACTTGATTGGCCCATCGCCGGCATCATCAGCGGCACCTGGGGAAATCAGCGCATTCTCAATGGCGAGCCGAAGGAGCCGCATTTCGGCGTCGACATTGCCGCGCCGCAGGGCACGCCAATCCATGCGCCGGCCGACGGAATTGTCTCGCTCGCAGCGCCAAGTTTCTATCTCGACGGCGGCATCACCATCCTCGACCACGGTCACGGGGTATCGACCTGCTACATCCACCAGAGCAAGCTGATGGTGAAGGTGAACCAGCGGATTTCGCGCGGACAGGTGATCGGCCTTGTCGGCATGACCGGCCGCGCTACGGGACCGCATCTCCACTGGGCGATGAACTGGTTTCAGATGAAGCTCGATCCCTCGCGCTCGACGCGTACGCCGGCGCCGCCCAAGTCCTGAGCTTCGAGCGCGCGGCGCGTGTAAGGCCTGTCGCCTTCCTTCGGCCAGCGCCGATGAATCCACAGCCACTGCGATGGCCGTTTGCGAATGACCGCCTCGAGCGCGGCATTGAGCTTCGTCGTCAAAGCCAGCACGTCGCGATCGTGATCGCCGGATGGCTCGATGGTGAGCGGCTCATGGATGGTCAGCCGGAAGCGTGCACCGCCCATGCGCTCGTTGGTAACAAGCATCATCGAGGAACCGAGCTTCAGCGCGAGCGCAGCCGGCACGGGCGTCGTCATCGCATCGCGGCCGAAGAAGGGCACGGCGAGACCCTCATTCGTCTTCTGGTCGACGAGGATGAGGATCGACTTGCCGCTTCTGAGCAGCGTGAAGATGCGACGTACGCCTTGAGCGCCTTTGCCGATCGCCTCGCCGGGACCGTGCTTCGTGCGCTGACGGAAGAGGTAGCGGTCGATATAGGGGTTGTTGACCGGGCGATAGACGAGGCCGCCCTGGTATCCATACTGCCGCGCCGCGTGCAGCATGATCTCCCAATTGGCGAAATGGCCGGACACGAATTCGATGCCTTTGCCCTTGGCGGCCTCGCGTTCGAGGATGTCGAGATTGAGGACCTCGATGCGCGCGTCGAGACCTTTCGCTGTCATCTTGTCGTGATGGGCGTACTCGGCGATCGTGCGCCCGAGATTGTCCCACATTTCGATGATGATCGCTTCCATTTCCGCGTCGGTCATATCGGGAAAGGCCGCACGCAGATTCATGCGCGCACGGTTGGTGACGCCGGTGCGATAGAAAATGTTGCGGCCGATGAAGCCGCCCAGTGCAGACCCTCGATCCAGCCCCAGAATCCGGAACAATCCCATGAAGGCGAAGAAAGCCGCCGCTTCGACGCCGTAGCGGACCTTTTCCATCGGCTTCAAAGGGGGAATCGGCGGAACAGCTGCTTCGCTCATGCTTTCATCCGGACGCTGGCAAGCAAGGCGTCGAGCGCATTCACCGGTTCGAACTGCGCGACGACTGGGAGCGCTGCGATGCCTTCGCGATCCGCCGGCGCAAGACGCACGAAATCCTTTTCGGTGGTGACGAGCATGGCGCCTTCTTGTTTTGCCTTCGCCTTCAACTGCGAAATCTCCGCGGGCGTGAACCGGTGATGGTCGGGAAAAGCCTGCGTGACGGACAAATCCACTTTCAGTGTACTGAGCGTAGCAAAGAATTTCTCCGGCCGCCCGATCCCGGCGAACGCTACAGCCTTGCGGCCTGTCAGCGGCTCTCCGCCCCGCGGCACCAGGTTCGCCCGCAGAACCGGCCCGGAATAGCCCGGCAGCGCCGGCGCACCTTGACCTACAAGCACGACTGCATCGGCCCGCGCAAGTCCTCTCGCTGCAGGTTCCCGCAAAGGCCCCGCCGGCAGGATGCGGCCGTTGCCGAAGCCCTTCTCCGCGTCGACCACAACGATGGAGATATCCTTTTCCAACGCGAAATTCTGGTAGCCGTCGTCCATCACGATGATGTCGGCGCCTTCGATATCCGCAAGGATCGCGCCTTTTTCGCGGTCCCGCGCCACAATCACCGGTGCTGTTGCAGAGAGCATCAAGGGTTCGTCGCCGACGTCGCCTGCGGTGTGGATTTGAGGGTTCACCATGATCGGTCCGGCGAGATGGCCCCCATAGCCGCGCGAGAGGACGACAACGTGCACGCCTTGCGCTTTCAGGTTGCGGACAATTGCCTCAACGATCGGCGTCTTGCCGGAGCCGCCGGCGGTCAGGTTTCCGACGCAGATCACTTTCGCACGCGCGCGATAGGGCGAGGCGTGCGTGCGCTTCCAATCCGTGATCGCCCCATAAATCCAGCCGATGGGCGATAGCGCCGTCGCGGCAAGCGAGGGGCGAGACCAGAATTCAGGGGCGTGCATGGGCCAACATCGTTTCTACGGCGATGCGCGTGCGCTCGAGCGCGCCCCCGAGCGCCGACGCGGCATTTTGCGCCTTCTGCCCAAGCGTGCGCGCTTCGGCCGGATTGGCGAGAAGATTTGCCGCCAGCGCTTCGAGCTCGTCCGCGTCGGCGACGCGGCCAGCGCCCTGCGCGGCAAAGATCGCCTCATAGGCTTCCCGGAAATTGTCCGTGTACGGACCGGCAATCACCGCCACGCCAAGCCGCGCCGGCTCCAGCGGATTCTGCCCGCCTTGGGCTCCGAGGCTCTTTCCGACAAAAGCGAATGGGCTGAGCCGATAGAGAAGGCCGAGCTCGCCCATCGTGTCGGCAATATAGATTTCAGTTTGCTCGTTTGGCAGCTCGTTTTGCGTGCGCAATGCATGCGCGCGCGTTCCGGCCAGATGCGCGATCTCTGGTCCGCGCTCGGCGTGACGAGGCGCGATGATGGTCAGAAGTGTGGGAAAGACGCGGCGCAGACGATCGTGAGCGCTGAGAATGATCTCGTCTTCACCCGGATGCGTATTGGTGGCGAGGAGAACCGGACGGGTGCCGACGGCGCGGCGCAGCGAATCGAGTGCAGCGGGCTCGGCGGGCAGGGGCGGCGCATCGGCCTTGAGGCTGCCGGTGGTTTCGACCTTCGGCGCGCCCAGTGCCCTCAGCCTGTCAGCCGTTTCCGCATCCTGTGCGAGTGCGATGTCGAACAGCGACAGGAGACTCGCCGCCGTGGCCCTCGCGCGCTGCCAGCCGGCGAACGATTTCTCCGACATGCGTCCGTTGACGAGGGCGAGCCGCGTGCCTCTTTGCGCCGCGGCGACAAGCGTGTTCGGCCAGATTTCGGAATCGACGAACAGTCCGATATCGGGCTGCCAGTGATCGAGAAAGCGCGCCACGGCGGACGGCGTGTCGACGACGGCGAACTGATGAAAGGCACCCACCGGCAATCGCTCGGCCATCAGCGCGGCGGAGGTGACAGTGCCGCTGGTCATCAGGACGCTTCGGTCCGGCTTTGCCAGAAGCGCATCGATCAGCGGTAATACGGAGAGGCATTCGCCGACGCTCGCGCCGTGAATCCAGATCAGGGTGCCCGGGGGCCGCGGACGCGATGCATGTCCGAGCCGTTCGGAAAGGCGCGAAGGGCTTTCCTTGCCGCGCCGTGCACGGCGATTCAAGACCAGTGGCGCAACCGGCTCAAGCGCGCGCGTGGCGCAGCGATAGGCCCGCAGGGATAGAGGGAAATGCGCCGCCATTCACGCGCCGATCGCCATGGGCTCTGTGTCTTCTTCGTCGCGGAAATCGTGCTGGTAGAGGCGCGCATAGAGGCCCTTGCGGGCGAGGAGCTCGGCATGCGTTCCCGCTTCCACGACGCGGCCGCGCTCGAGCACATAGATGCGATCTGCATCGAGCACCGTCGACAGCCGATGGGCGATGACGATGGTGGTCTTGCCCACCATCAGCCGCGCCAGCGCGTCCTGCACCTGGCGTTCGCTTTCGGTATCGAGTGCGGACGTGGCTTCGTCGAGCAAAAGGATTGGCGCGTTCCTCAGCATGGCGCGTGCGATGGCGAGCCGCTGGCGCTGGCCGCCGGACAGCTTGAGCGCGCCTTCGCCGACGCGCGTCTCATAGCCTTCCGGAAGCTCGCGGATGAAACTGTCCGCCGCTGCGTTCCGCGCCGCTTCGACGATCTCCTCGCGTGTCGCGCTTTGACGGCCGAGAGCGATATTGTCGGCAACGCTTTCGTCGAACAGGATGGATTCCTGCGTGACCAGCGCGATGTTGTTGCGCAGCGATTCCAGCGTCACGTGCGAGATGTCCTGCCCGTCAATCGTGACGGTCCCGGAATCACAATCGTAAAAGCGCAAAAGGATATTGAAGATCGTGCTCTTGCCGGCGCCGGACGGCCCGACGAGCGCTACCTTCTTGCCCGCCGGAATATCGAGCGTCACGCGCTGGAGGGCAGGCGTGTCGGCATAGGCAAAGTCGACGGCGTCGAACCGGATGGCGGCGCTCGCGATGACGAGCGGTTTTGCATCCGGTGTGTCCACGATCTGCGGGTGCTGATCGATGATTGCGAAGATGCGATTGGCGGCGGCGCTGCCCTCGGCGAGGATGGTCCAGAGCTGGCTCAGCATGCGCACGGGCTGCTGCGCGAGCAGCATGGCGCCTACGAATGACGTGAATTTGTCGACCGTCAACTGATTGTGGAGCACTTGATAGCCGGCGAATGCGAAGGTTAGCGCAATGGCGATGCCGCCAATCAGATCTGTCGCCGGAACGGCCGCGGCACGGGAACGGACCGCGCGAAGTATGAATTTTAGGCGCGCCTGGATGCGCACATCGGCGTTTTCGACAGCGTGGTTTTCGAGATTATACGCCTTGATAATGCGCCGCCCTGCGAGCGCCTCCGTTAGCGTTCGGGCCAGGCTGCTGGTCTCTTCCATGCTCCGCTGCGAGGACTTCTTCAGCGAACGGCCGAGCGCGCCCGTCACCCAGGCGACCGGCGGCAACAGCAGCACCGAGATGAGCGCAAGCTGCCAGTCACGGTAGATCATCACGCCCGCCATCGCGAGAAGCGTAAGGAATTGTGTGCCGAGCGTGGGAATACTGCGGGTGATCGAGCCACGCAGAAGCGTCGCATCGTAAAGGAACTTGGCGACGAGTTCGCCCGAATGCACATCGCCGAACGTGGCGATGTCGAGCTGGATCTGGCTTGCCAGCATGTCGCGTTGCACATCGGAAACGACGCGCTCGGCGAGGCCCGTCAGCGTTGTCTCCTGCCAGAATGTCGCCAATGCTCGGACTACGACGATAGCCACGATCGCCAGCGGCAGATCGATGACCATCTGCACGTTCTTGAGCAGAAATATTTGCTTGACGACGGGCCCCAAGAGCCACGCGATCAACCCGTTCATCGCCGCGGCCACGACCATGCAGGCGACAGCGACCGCCAGCTCGACCTTGCGGCGGCCGAGATAGTCGCGCGCCAGGCGACGCAGAATCCTGAGATCGTTTAGTTGTGCCGGCGGCATCGCGGTCGGGAAGTCATGGCCGCCCATGTCTAGCACGGCGGCCGGGCGCGGGGGTAGGCGGCAATGGTTAAGCCGCCGGATCGAGCAGGCGGTGCATGTGGACGATGAAATATCTCATCTGCGCATTGTCCACGGTCGCCTGCGCCGCGGCTTTCCAGGCATCGTAGGCCGCTTTGTAGTTCGGATAGATGCCGACGACATTGAGCTTCGAGAGGTCCTTGAACTCGACGCTGTCCGGCGACACAAGCTCGCCGCCGAAGACGAGATGAAGGAGCTGTTTCGGCTTTTCGTCGTCCATGATCGTCCTCAGCGTTCCGGCAATCTCAGTCGCCGCGTGCGCTCGACCAGGAGCGGGTGAAGATAGGGCCCCGCTGCGATCATCGAGCGCTGAATCGGTTGAGGTCCATTGTAGCGCAAAATCTTGCCCTCGTGATCGGTCATGCGGCCGCCGGATTCCTGCACGATGAGATCGCCTGCGGCCAGATCCCAATCGTGCTTGCTCGACAGCGAGATGGCGGCGTCGAAGATTCCGGCGCCGACGAGCCCGAGGCGATAGGCGATCGAATTGCGTTGCTCGACATGCATGGGCGGCCACGGCACGTTGGGCGCGCTCGACCAGGCGGGATGCTCGAACAGTGCCTTGGGCGCCAGCATGCGGCAGCCCTCGACCGAATGGCGCAGGCTTGGATGTGCGGGTTCGCCGTTCAGCGTGGCACCGTGCCCGGCTTTCGCGCGAAAACATTCCTTCGTGATCGGATTGAGCACGACGGCCGCAACGGGGCGGCCATCCTCGACGATCGCGATGGCGTGGCTGAAATGCGGCTTGCTCTTGAGAAAGGCGATTGTGCCGTCGATGGGATCGACAACGAAGGTGCGGCGCGCGGCCTTTCGCTCTTCGTTGTCGGCGGATTCTTCCGAGAGCCAGCCATAGCCCGGCCGCGCGGCGGTGAGCGTCTTGCGCAGGAACTGGTCGATGGCGAGATCGGCTTCCGTCACCGGCTCGCCTTTGCCCTTGTTCCAGCGCTTGAACGTGCCGCCGAAGAACCGCCTCGCGATGTCGCCGGCGCCGTTCGCGGCGTCGCTGATGAGTGCGAGGTCGTCAGCTTCCGGCAACGGTCATTCCTTCGATGCGCAGCGTCGGCGCATTCGTGCCGTAGCGGAATACCAGATCGTTGGCGGGCACGAGATGGAGAAACATGTCTTTCAGATTGCCTGCGATGGTGATGCCGGCGACCGGATAGGAAATTTTGCCGTTCTCGATGAAGAAGCCTGCCGCGCCACGGCTGTAATCGCCGGTGACGCCATTGACGCCCATGCCCATAAGGTCGGTGACGTAAAAGCCTTCGCGGATATCTTCCATGAGAACGTGGGGCTCGACCTTGCCGGGCTCCATGTAGAGATTGGTCGTGGACGGCGAGGGCGGTCCGCCCGTCCCGCGCGCCGCATGTCCCGTGGTCTGCAGGCCCAGCTGCTTCGCGCTGGCGCAGTCGAGGAGCCAGGTTTTCAATACGCCGCCTTCGATGAGCGCGGTGCGCTTGTTGCGCACGCCTTCGCCATCGAACGGTTTCGATCTGAGCCCGCGCAGGCGATGGGGATCGTCGATGATGGTGATATTCGGCGCGAACACCGCTTGCCCCATCTTGTCCTTGAGGAAGCTCACGCCGCGCGCGATCGACGCGCCTGAGATGGCGCCCGCGAAATGTCCGATGATGCCGGCGGACACGCGCGGATCGTAGATGACGGGCATCGCCTTCGATTTCATCTTGCGCGGATTAAGGCGTGCGACCGTCCGTTCGCCGGCGCGCCTGCCGACGAGTTCCGGGGATTCGAGGTTGACCGCGTGACGTGCGCTGGCGCTGTCATGGTCGGTCTCCATGCCCGTGCCTTCGCCCGCGACGACAGATACGCCGATGCTGTGGCTCGTGGCCGCGTAGCGGCCGAAAAATCCGGTGCTGGTGGCCAGTGCAATCGCCGAGCGGCCGAAGCTCGCGCCGCCGCCTTCGGAATTGGTGATGCCTTTTATTTCCATGGCCGCGCCTTCGACGGCGCGAGCGCGTTCGATCAAAAGATCGGCGCTGGGTTCGCTGCGATCCTCGATGTCGAGATCGGGATAGGTTTTGGCGAGCCGATCGGCAGGCGCAAGGCCCGCGAACTTGTCCTCAGGCGCAAGCCGCGCCATTGCGACCGCGCGCTCCGGCAATTCGCCGACACCCCGCGGGCTCAGATCCGTCGACGATACGAACGCGACGCGCTCGCCCACAAAAACGCGCAAGCCGAGATCGGCGGATTCGGCGCGTTCCACATCCTCGAGCTTGCCGAGGCGGTAGGAAACGCTGGACGAGACGCTCTCGACCACCAGCGCATCCGCCGCATCCGCGCCTGCGGCTTTCGCCGCGCGGATCAGCTTCTCGAGAACATCTTGCGGATCGTACTGCTTCGCCACCATCAGGACGCGGTCGGTTGCACGAAGAAAACGCCGTAGAACAGGCCCACGATCCCCACAATATAGGCAATCCACGTCAGAACCATGCCGAGGAACCGGAATGTCGAGACGCCGGTCGAACGCGACAGGCCAATGGCATGCAGGATACGGCCCAGCGTCAGCGGGATGCCGATGCCGTGGATCAGCCAGATGGTGGCGCCGAGCGGCGTCGCCAGACCCCACATCAGCAGAAGCGCCATCGGCACATATTCGGCGTTGTTCGCATGCGCTCTGAGAGGCGCCGCCATCGCGGGCTTGCCGCCGTCGCCGATTTCCGTCTGCGTCGCCACACGGGCGCGCACGACGAGCATGCTGAGCACCAGCATGATCAGCGCGTTCAGCGCCGTGTAAAGGCCGAACGCGTAAAGCGAAGACTGCGTCAGCAGCGACCACGACATCGACATCGACCGAACCCCTCCGAAGGCGGGCCATGTGTAGGGGGATTTTGAGGGTGGTCAAGCGGACGCTGGCCGACAAAGGGCCGCCGCTTTGGACGTGCGACGAAAAGCGCCCGGCGGGCATCGCAGGGCGCTTTTCCGCAAGGGGTCAGCCCGGCGGCGGGCCGTACTCATACTCCGACGGGGGCGGTCCATAGCCCGGTCCAGGCCCATAGGCCGGGCCGTAGCCTGACGGCGGGCCGTATCCCTGAGGTGCGTAATAGCCTCCTGGGCCGTAATAGGATGGCGGTGGAGGGCCGTAATACCCCGGCGGCGGGCCATAGGGGCGCGGCGGTGGTGGACCGGACAGGACGTCGCCGGCAATGACGAATGGCGCCGCGGCGACCGCGGCGGCGGTTCCGACGACCGCGCCGACGACGCAGCCGATAATGAAGCAGCCGCCATGTCGGTAATAGCCGTGATGGCCGTGCCATCCGGCCTGCGCCGAGGCCAATGGCGCAACGGCCAAGGCGGCCGCGACCATGCCGCCGATGAGAAGTCTCGAAGAACGCATGAGCGTACCCCTCTGAAAGATGGACGCTCCCTCCGGCAGAAACATAAACACGCAAGCGCTTCAAAAGCCACCGAACCCATACAACGAATTTGATGGTGCGCGCGGATCAACGCGTTTCTACAACCGGAAGAATGGACGCGGCGCGCATCACAACAACATGCTGGGCTTGAACAGCCGGCTGCGATCGACCACCGGCCCCGCGGTCATGAATTTGCCTTCGCCGTAGTAGTGGAACGTCTTCGGGTATTTCGGGCGCGGCGCGGCCCGCGCGGCGACAACTTCGAAGACGAAGAAGTTGAGGCTTGGAACAAGCTTGTCTTCGACAAGGCGGCACTCGAGGTTCGCATGACATTCGCCGACGGACGGCGCCTCGACTTCGCGGCTGTCCGCGCGCGTCAGCTCGAATTTTTCGAACTTGTCGGTATCGGCGCCCGAACAGTTCCCGATGCCGACGACCTTGTCGATCAGCGGCAGCGTCGGCACGTTGATCGTGCACTCCTTGCTCTGCCGCACCATTTCAAATGTGTGGTTGCCGCTCGAGATCATCAGCCCCACGAGCGACGGCGAGAATTCCAGCACGACATGCCAGCCGAGCGTCATCAGATTGTCCCGGCCCTTCCAGTGAGAGCCGACTAGCACAATGGGGCCCGGCTCGAGGAAGCGGCGGATGTTGGAAACGGGAAACGGTTCTTTCTTCATCGTGCGTCTCCCGTCGCGCGCTCTATTTCCAGATAGGCTTTCCCGACCCCGGCAGTCCCAATCGCGCCCATTTCTCCGTCACGGTGCGCACGATCTCGTCGTCCATGCGGATCTCGCGGCCCCATTCGCGCTTGGTCTCCGGCGGCCATTTGTCGGTCGCATCGAGGCCGATCTTGGAACCCAAACCGGACTCGGGCGAGGCGAAATCGAGATAGTCGATCGGCGTGCCTTCGACGAGCGTGATGTCGCGCGCCGGATCCATGCGCGTGGAGATCGCCCACATCACGTCTTTCCAATTGCGCGCGTCGATGTCGTCGTCCACGACGATCACCCATTTTGTGTACATGAACTGGCGCAGGTAAGACCATACCGCCATCATCACGCGCTTGGCGTGGCCCGGGTAAGCCTTCCGTATACTGACGACCGCGATGCGATAAGAGCAGCCTTCCGGCGGCAGCCAGAAATCGACGATCTCCGGGAATTGCTGCGTCAGCAGCGGAATGAACACTTCGTTGAGCGCTTCGCCGAGGATCGACGGCTCGTCCGGTGGCCGTCCCGTGAAGGTCGACAGAAAGATGGGATCGCGGCGCATGGTGATCGCCGTCACGGTGAAGACAGGGAATTGCTCGACGGAATTGTAGTAGCCCGTGTGATCGCCATAGGGCCCTTCATCGCGATAATCGCTGAGCGAGACTTCGCCTTCGAGCACGATTTCCGCTTCCGCCGGCGCAAGCAGGGGCTGCGTCACGCAGGGCGCCAGCTCGACGCGCTGTCCGCGCAGCAGGCCCGCGAATTGATATTCCGACAGCGTGTCGGGCACCGGTGTGACGGCCGCGAGGATCGTTCCGGGATCGGCGCCCAAGACGGCCGCAGCGGGCAGCGGCTCGCGCTTCTCCCTGCGCCAGCGCGCATGGTGTTGCGCGCCGCCGCGATGCTTGAGCCAGCGCATCAGCGTCTGATTTTTGCCGATCACCTGCAGGCGGTAGATGCCGAGATTGAAATTGTCCTCGCGCGCTTCGCCGGGACCTTTGGTGACGACGAGCGGCCAGGTGATCAGCGGCGCGGGCTCGCCCGGCCAGCAGGTCTGAATGGGCAGCTTCGAGAGATCGATATCGGCGCCTTTGAGCACGATCTGCTGACACGCCGGCGTGCCGCTAAAAATGCCGCCGCCGGTTTTTGGCTTCATCGACATCGCGGTCTTCGCGAGCGGCAGCAAATCCATTGCTTCGGAAAGGCTGCGCGGCGGTTCGGGCTGACGCAGTTGCGCCAGCAATTCGCCCACTTCGCGCAACGCGCGTCCGTCGCGCCGCTCGACGCCGCCCATGGTGACGCCCATCGCCACGCGCTTCACCGTGCCGAACAGATTGACGAGCACGGGCATGTCGGACCGCGTGCCGTCGGCGCGGATCGGATTCTCGAAAATGACCGCCGGCCCGCCTTCGGCGAGAAGACGCGTCTGGATCTCCGTCATCTCAAGCACGGTCGAGACGGGCTCGCGCACGCGCACGAGCTCGCCTTCGGCTTCGAGCTTGGCGATGAAGTCGCGGAGGGAGCGGTAAGTCATGGCGCGTTCGTTTTTTCAGAGAAATCCGGTCGCCGCAAATTGCCTGATGTCACGTGGTTTGCAGCGTATTTTTTTTGGCCAGAACATCGACGTTTTCCGATTCCGTGAATGGCGGCAAGGCGATAGCGCGTGAGCAAAAACATCGATCGCGCCAGGATCACGCAATTTGCACGGTAACAGACTCCTGGAGCGCGACGTTCAAGCGGGCAACAAAAAACCCGACGGCTCTGACGAGCGCCGGGCGCAAGGATGAATTATAACAAAAATGGTACGCCTTTTGATCAAAACCGGCAAGCAGAATAAATGCGGTACTTATTGCGTAATCCCGCGATCGTCGGGTCAGCGATACGCCAGACACCATCCGGGCGCCTTCAGCCAGCAATCCTCGTCCGGCACGTTTTCGTGCCGATAAAGGCGCGTGACTTCGTTGAGCCGGCCGCGGGCGAGGGCTTCGGCCAGTGCCCTCTCGGACACCTCGTCGCGGGCACCGGCGCAGGGGAAGATCGCGACAGCCGAAATCCACTTGGCGAAGAAATCTTCGCCGCGCCGTTCGATCCGCAGGACCGCGCCTTGGGCGACCATCTGATGCGGCGCGCGGCCCATCTGGTCGAAGTTCTTGTCGGTGGTCAGCGGCAGGATCATGCGCCCGCCGTCCTTCAGCCGATCAAGCCAGTTGTCCGCCGGCCGCGTGGCGCCCGCGTTGACATAGATGACGTCGGCGGGCTCGAACGCCGCCGACGCGCCGTCGCCTTGCGCGATGTTCACATTCCGACGGCTCGCAAGGTTTTGCCTCGAACGTTCCG
>Ga0335070_10001331_pt1 | contig 28523 bp, 25 predicted proteins | sample Lox_Sample_13_FD_206722 | JGI IMG/M metagenome (GOLD analysis project Ga0335070, IMG submission 206722) | Soil microbial communities from Loxahatchee National Wildlife Refuge, Florida, United States - Lox_Sample_1.3 | ecosystem: Environmental > Terrestrial > Soil > Wetlands | place: USA...
CCGTGGCATTGCCGTTGGTCAGCAGCATGGCGACGGGCTTGCCCACGATGTCGCTGCGTCCGACTACGACAGCGTCGGCCCCGCCGATTGGGATTTTGCTGCGCTTCAGGATCTCGATGACCCCCGCAGGCGTACATGGCACCAGGCCCGGCCGCTGCGTGGAGAGGTAGCCGACGTTCATGGGGTGGAATCCGTCCACGTCTTTAGCGGGCGAGACGGCCAGCAGTACCTTCTTCGAGTCCACCTGCAGCGGCAGTGGCAATTGCACCAGGATGCCGTCGATGTCGTCGCGGCGGTTGAGATCGTCGATCAGCGCCAGCACCTCATCGGTGGTTACTGTGTCGGGCGGAGTGTGCTTGACGCTGAGGATGCCTAACTCTTCGCACGCCTTTATTTTGCTGCGGACGTAGACTTCCGACGCGGGATGGTGCCCCACGAGAACCACAGCCAGGCCGGGGCGTAAACCCTGCGCCGTGAGTTGCTTGACCTCCTCGCCGACTTCGCATCGGATCTGCGCGCCTATCTTGGTTCCATCGAGTATGAGTGCTGACATCGGGCCTCCGGGGTTAAGCAGGATGAATGACTAGTGTAGCGTGCGGGCAGAAGCGCTACTCGCGGATCGCTTTACGCCAACCGCCTCTCGCTCCTCCCTGCGCGGCCACAATGGAAACCGGCTTCTACCCCACTGTCAAAGGTGCCACTCTACCCGCTTGGCCCCAGAAACAATGCCAAGGCGAAGGGCGAAGAGCGAACAGCAGAACACGGTTTTGCTGCTACAATGCCCGCGTGCCCATTCCCGACGAGCTGCTCGAACTGATCGTTTGCCCGGTGTGCCGCAAGCCGCTTACCTTGCGCCCGGACGACAGCCTCAAATGTAACGAATGCAAGCGGGTGTACCCGATTCGGAACGGCATTCCCATTTTGCTTGAGCACGAAGCCAGCATCGACACGCTGTGAACTCCTGCATCTGAATTGTCGCCGGGTTGTTAAGGTTTGTAACACCAGCAACTATCACCGCAGACGGGGGTTGAACCCATCACGATTAGAAACTTTTGGAGAGACGACGAGAACGGCACGACGATTGCTGCAACTTTCTTGTTAGGTCGTCCGTCTAACAGACAAAACCCGTAAGGGTCGGAGGTGAGCTCGATGGCAGAAAAGTTTTCCGCACCGGAATTAGCGGCGCTGAGGAGCGAACTGCTGCTGGGGTTTGACTCCAAGGATGCCGCCGAGTTAGTCCAACTCTTCCTCGCCGGGCACGGTTACGGCGTCTCGGCCGAGGCCGCTCGCTACGCCGTAAGCCGCGTAGGCATGATGGGCAGCACGCTGGAGAGCTTCCAGCGGGAACTGGAGAGCATCGCCCTGGTGATGTAACTGGGCCGGCTACCCGATAGCGCCGTAAAACCGGCGCAAGGTGACAGACAAAATTCGCTGAGCCACTTCAGAGTGAAGGCCGTGGCGCAACGCCAGAACTAGGACGACAACGCACACGGCTCCCAGCGAGAAAAATGAGCCCGGGCAAAACCGCCCGGGCTTGTTGTTTCTGGTTCGGCCTCCCGAGTTAACTTCGTCAGCCATCCGGCAGGCCCCTCTCCGCGTAATCCGGTGTAAAATCCATCGCCTGGAGAATCCTGGGGAATTGCTTATGAAGACAGCTTTCACCGTGCTGGTTCTTTTGACGGGACTCTTTGCGCGCGAGCATCACGAATCTTCGGCCAACCAGCCTATCCAGCTGCTACCGGGCATGGGCAATCTGCACCACCCCATTGCGACGACGAATCCCGAAGCTCAGAAATACTTCGACCAGGGATTGACCCTGGTCTACGGCTTCAATCACGGCGATGCCATTCGCTCGTTCCAGCGCGCCGCTGAGTTCGATCCGAAATCGCCAATGCCGTGGTGGGGCATGGCGCTGGCTCTCGGCCCCAACTACAACCTCGATGTCGATCCCGCTGCGGAGAAAGCTGCCTACGACGCGATCCAGAAGGCGGCGGGCCTCTCCGCCAATGCACCCGTAGTTGAGCAGGATTACGTCAAGGCGCTGGCCACGCGTTACACCGACGATCCCAAACCGAACTATCACCAGCTCACGCTCGACTACCGCGACGCCATGCGCGCGCTGGCTGCGAAGTATCCCGACGACCCTGATGCCGTCACCCTGGCTGCCGAGAGCATGATGATGCTACGGCCTTGGCAGCTCTGGACACTCGACGGCCAGCCCGCCGAAGACACGTTAGAGATCGTCGCACAACTGGAAACAGTACTCCGTGCGTATCCGAACCATGTCGGCGCGAACCATTACTACATTCACGCCGTGGAAGCCTCGCCGTATTCCGAGCGCGCCTTGCCCAGTGCCCAACGCCTGCAAACTCTGGTACCCGACGCTGGACACCTGGTGCACATGCCGGCGCATATCTATCAGCGGACCGGCGACTTTCAGCAAGCCGCCAATGCCAACGTCGCCGCCATCAAGGCCGACCGCGCCTACGTTGAACGCACGGGAACGCAAGGCTCGCTTTATCACATGATGTATTACACCCACAACCTGCACTTCCTGACCATGGCCTGCGCCATGCAGGGCAATTCGAAGTGCGCCATCGATGTCTCGCGCGAAATGGTGCTGCATGTCGCTCCCGGCGTCAAAGAGATGCCCATGCTGGAGAGCTTCCTGTCGTGGCTGCCCTTTATGCTGGCGCGCTTTCACCAGTGGGATGAAATCCTCCGGATGCGCGAGCCCGATCCGTCGCTGGCCATAGAGTCGGCCGCCTGGCACTACGCTCGCGGGCTCGCTTATCTGGCGAAGGACCAGCCGCAGCGAGCTGCCGCTCAGAGCCAGGCTCTCGCGGCGATCATCGCCAAGACGCCGGAGGACGCGCCCTACGGACTGAATCACGCCAAGACGGTGATGCAGGTCGCCGCCGCCGTGCTTGACGGCAGGATGGCCGCGGCCGCCGGCAACACACAGCTCGCGCTTGCCGAGTATCGCAAGGCGGTTGGGCTGCAGGACCAGCTGAGATACGACGAGCCACAGGACTGGTACTATCCGGCGCGCGAGACTCTGGGCGCGGCACTGCTGGCGTCGGGCGATGCCGTAGCCGCCGAACGCATCTTCCGCGAAGACCTGGCGCAGAACCCGAGGAATGGCCGTTCACTCTATGGATTGAGCAAGTCGCTGGAGGCACAGAAGAAGACGACTGAGGCTGCCTGGGTGCAAACGCAATTCGAGGCTGCATGGGTACAGGCTGACGTGCAACCCAACCTTGCACAATATTGAACGCGGGCAGCCTTGGCGTCACTCCTCATCGAGAAGTTTGCCCAACTGATCGAGTCGTTCTTCCCACATGGTGCGGTGCGCGCGCGCCCAGTCCTCCAGCGTCTGGAAGCCGGCAGCGTTGAGCCGGCATTCGCGCACGCGTCCCGATTTCTTTGTCAGTACGAGCTTGCTGGCTTCGAGGATTTGCAGGTGCTGGCCGACGGCGGTCAGCGAGATGCCCAGCGAGCCGGCCAGATGGCTGACGGAATGCGGCTTCCGGCGAAGCGTCTCCACGATGGAACGGCGCGTGCCATCTCCGAGGGCGTGAAAGAGCCTGTCGATTCGGTTGGCGGACCTGACGGCTGCCTGTGGCATGGATCTCTACCTTTCTGCGGATCGGCGCGCGTTAGGTTGCGAGATTTGCTTCGAGTTGGTCGAGCAGCTTGCGCCAGCCCTGTTCGCGCATCTCGGGGCCGCCGGAACCCTCGAAGAATGCGCCCTGGTGGGTACAAACAAGCTTTGTTCCCGCGTCGGCAGGTTGGAGTTCGATAGTCACCATGGTCGCCGAGATGCGCTTGCCGCCGATAGCCATGTTGCCCGCCTGTACGATGCGCTCGTCCGGCATGATGTCGAGGAAGGTTGACTCGGTAACTAACGGCACTCCAGGAAAGGGAGTTCCCTCTTTGAATGTGTACGCGGAATGCTCCTTGCCGCCGACGCGAAAGTCCATGGTGAACTCATCGACATCGTGGCTGTGTCCCTCGGCAAACCAGCGGCGCTTCTTAGCGGGGTCGGCAAAGGCGGCAAAGACCTTTTGAGGAGCGTGGGGATAGCTGCGCTCGATCACGAATGTGTTGTGCAATACGGACGGCTCGGACATGATCACCACCTCAAATACTGAAGTTTCTACTTCAGTATTTACCTCGGGGTATGTAGATAGTCAAGTGGATACTTCAGTATTTTGGGACAGTGTTCTGTAGGTCTGCCATCCTTATAGTGAAGCCGTCACTTCAGTATTGCAGCGGCCGGCTCACTTCCACTTCTTTACTGTCACTCCGCCATGGACGCGATCTTGCAGGACACCCGCGAAGAACATATAAGGATGGGCCGGATCGAGCCCGCTGACGGCCTCGAGCCGCGCCCGCAAGTCATGTGGAATCTCGAAGTTAAGTGCAGCCAGGTTATCTTCGAGCTGGGCCATCTTGGTAGCGCCGATGATGGTCGAGGTCACGCCCGGCTGGGTGGCAACCCAGTTCAGCGCCACCTGCGCCATGGGCTTGTCGAGTTCCTTGGCGACAGCCTTTAACTCGTCCAGAATCTGCCAGTTCCGATCCTTGAATTTCTTGAAGACGGGGTTGTTGGCGTTCTTCAGGACTTCCAGCCGGCTGCCTTTGGCGCTATCGGGACCTTTTTCGCGGGAGTATTTTCCGGCAAGGAAGCCGGAAGCGAGCGGGCTCCAGGGGCAGAGACCCATGCCAAGCTCTTGCGCTGCAACAACATGCTCGCGCTCGATGGTGCGCTCGACCAGGGAATATTCCATCTGGAGGGCGGCGACGGGTTCGAGAAAATTGCACTGGGCCAGGGTTTGGGCTTTGGCGGCATACCAGGCCGGAACATCGGAAAATCCGTAGTAGCGAATTTTGCCCTGGCGGACCAAAGTGGTAAAAGAATCAACAACTTCCTCGACCGGGGTAACGGTGTCCCAGACGTGCATCCAGTACAGGTCGATGTAGTCCATCCCTAAGCGGCGCAAGGAGTTAGCCACCGCGCGGTAGAGATTCTTGCGGCCGTTGCCGCCGGCGTTGGGATTGCCGTCGTCGGGATTAAACGTGTATTTTGTTGCGATTACGAGCTTGTCGCGTAATCCGGCGTCGGCCACAAAGCGGCCGAGGATTTCTTCCGACTTGCCGCTGGAGTAGATGTCGGCGCAGTCCATAACATTCCCGCCATCAGCAACATAGCGGTCGAAGATGGCGCGGGAAGTAGGGTCATCGGAGCCCCAGCGATCATTGCCGAAGGTCATGGTGCCGAGCGTGAGCGGGCTGACGCGCAGGCCGGTACGGCCAAGTGTCGTGTATTCATTGAGTTTCATAGTAGGAAGGCCTCCAATCAGGCGGCGGAAGAAATTCGGAAGAGACTTGGAAGACGGTGCGACGAGGAGGCAGACCGCGAAATAGCTGTGTTCCGAAAAACGAAAGCGAATTCGCTTTCGTTTTTACAATCATTTTTGGAATTTCATCTCCACCGTGACCTGGACCGGGACGGGCTGGCCGTCTTTTTTTGCCGGAGAGAATTTCCATCGCTTCACCGTGGCGACTGCACTGGATTCGAACACCGGGTTCGAGGCGCGGAGTACGTGGACGAGCTCGACGTGCCCCTTGGTGTTGATGCCGATGAGCATGTCAACGATGCCGTTGGGTTCGGTGTAGGGCGGCAAGTCGGGATAGGCAGGATCAGGTGAGGACCTGGCCCTGGGCGGCTTCATGTCTTTGGAGACATGCTGGTAGGCAGCGAAAGCCTGCTCATCGGGGATGTCCGTGGGCGCGTCGTGCGAGATGATGGAGGATGACTCGCCGGCGGCACGCTTGGACTGGGCATGTGCGGGGAGCAGGGCTAGGAGGAAGACAGCAAGGACCATCGAGAGGAAAGTTCGCATGAGCGTGGTTAGCGTAGCATGGCTATCTTAATTGGAGGAGTTGCGGTTGAGGTAGTCGCAATCGAGGGGGGCGCACCCGGCTTTGCGTGACTGCAAATGGGAGGGGACGACGGCGTAAAGCGGGAGAAGGGACTACTTGAGGCCTTCGACGAGGTAGAGGTCGCCGACGGTGCGATGGAAGCCGTAGACGTAGGAGGTGCCGTCGGGGGTCATGAGGACGGGCGCGATGGTAGAGATGCCGGTGGGATCGAGCGGCGCGATCTCTTTCCAGACAGACTTCTTTCCCGTTGCGAGCTCGACGCGATAGACCTTCGCGGGTATCTCGCCGGTGTGGTAGAGGTAAAGCGAGTGACCGTCGCTGCTGAAATTGACGGGCAGGTCGCCGGGCTCCATTCCTGCGATCAACTTCGGCTCGCCGCCGGAAACGAAATACAGATATCCCTTTTCGTCGGGCCCTACACCGGCGACGGACTGGCCGTCGGGCGAGACGGCGAAGTTCAGCGCGTCGACGCCTTCGAGAGAGAAAGCCTTGGGCTGGCTGCCGGATGTGTCCTCAATGAAGAACCGGACGCCCTTTCCGGGCTCGTTGCCGGTGAAGATGAGATGCTTGCCGTCCGGACACCAGCGGGCATACTGATGGGCGATGGGGTCATTGGTAAGCGAGCGAGTTTCTCCCGCCCCGGTGGGCAGCAAACGCAATTGCGCAGGAGAAGAGGGGGTGTAGATGATGACCCACTTCTTGTCGGGAGAAAGAGCCGCAGCGCCGCCTTCTCCGAGGCGAACGGCGGGGGAGCCGTCGGTATCACGGATATAGACCGCGTAGGTGAGGTCGGCGACATCGCCGTACTGCACGCCGCCGCCGATGCCTTCTTCGTCAAATAAGAGAGTCTTGCCGTCAGCCGAAAGGTCGGCGGGATAGGAGTAATCGAGCCAGGAGAGGTCGCGCTCTTTGGGGGAGCCGGGAGCAAGTGCCATGACTTCGCGGCGGCGGTCTTCGCGAGCGAGCAGCACGTGACCGTCTTTGCCGATGTCGAAAAGCACCAGGGAGCCGGGTACGCGGGTCACCAGGCGAATCTGCTTGGAGAGAGTGACGGCTGAGATGTAGTGGAACAGCCCGAGCTCGCTGGCGGTGATCCAGATCTCGGAGCCGTCGGGAGTCCAGGCCAGGCCTTCGGTTCCGTACCATTGGCGGGTCAGGGTCTTCTTGTCGCCGGAGGTATCGACAATGGCGAGAGCACCAGCGTCGTCGCCCTGGTTGGAATGGTCGAAGAAGGCGACGTATTTGCCGTCCGGAGAGACGCGCGGGTAGCTGATCCAGCCGCCGGTGGTTTCGTAGAGTACACGGCCGATGGGATATTCGAGGCGGTCGCGCCCGTTGACGTTGCGGATGACGGCGAGACTGGTGCTGTCTGGGCCCCAGTCGGCCCACTCGACACCTTCGAGCACGGGACGTGGCGCGCCGCCGGCGATGGGCGCACGAGCGAGGGTGCCGACATTCACCCAGGTTCCGGCGGGATGAGCGTCGAGCAGCAGCGCCATCTCGCCTTTTGCGGAAATGGCCATGAGTTCCGAGCGCGGGAGTCCGAGCGAGCGCGATTCGACCATGCCCTGGCGGGCAGAAAACGTTTCGACGGGATTGCCTTGCCAGGCGGCGCTGTAATAGATGGTCTGGCCGTCGGGGGCAAAGCGCGCGGAGAGGATGGCTCCACGACGGAAAGTGATCTCGTGGTAGAGCGGGGCGCTGGGTCCGGACGACTGCCAGAGCTTCTTGCCAAGGAAGAGTCCGAGGGCGGCGGCGATGATCAGACCAGCGACCCACGCCCAGGTTGGAACACCGCGTGTCGTTTCTTCGATCGGAGGAGGAGCTGTGGAAACGGGTGCTACTGCGGGGACGGAGGATTGTGAAACCGAAGTTGCGTGAGTGCGGGCGGAATCAGTATCGCGCTTCAGGCGCTTGAGATCGGCTCGGAGCTCGGCGGCGCTCTGGCAGCGAAGGTCGCGATCTTTTTCGAGTGCCTTGTTGAGGATTGGTTCAATCTGCGGCGGCAATCCCGGATTCAACTGCGCCGGCGAAATGGGGACTTTGTTGAGAATGGCCTCGAAGACGACAGCGGAGGTGGCTCCGGTGAAAGGCTGCTTACCGGTAGCCATTTCATAGAGAACGACACCGAAGGAGAAGAGGTCGGTGCGATGGTCGAGGGGTTCGCCGCGCGCCTGTTCGGGCGACATATATCCGATGGTGCCCATGGCAGTGCCCGGGGTGGTGAGCTGGTCTACGCTGAGGGCGGTGGGCATGCCGGTGTCGGCGCCGCCGGCCAGGATGTGTTTCTGGCGGTTGTGCTTGGCGAGACCGAAGTCGAGGATTTTTGCCTGGCCGCGTTGGGTGATGAAGATGTTGGCGGGCTTGATGTCGCGATGAACGATGCCGCTGGAGTGGGCGGCGTCGAGGGCGTCGGCGATCTGGATGCCGAAGTCGAGGAGCTGCGAGGTCTTGAGGGCGTGACCTTCGATGAGGTGCTTGAGGGTTAGGCCTTCGAGGTGCTCCATGGCGATGAAAGCGCGGCCGTCTGCTTCGCCAATGTCGTAAATGGTGCAGATGTTGGGATGGTTCAGTGCGGATGCCGCCTGGGCCTCGCGCTGGAAGCGACTCAGCGAGGCAGGATCCTTGGCGACATCATCGGGAAGAAACTTAAGGGCGACGAAGCGGCGGAGTCGGGTATCTTCGGCCTTAAAAACCACCCCCATGCCGCCGCCGCCGAGTTTTTCCAGTATCCGGTAGTGCGAGATGATTGGTTCGGCCATGCGAAGTGGACTTGAGGTTGAGTTGCTTCATCTTAGGGGCGAAGCGAGGGAGAGTCAATGGAGTAAGAAGTTTGTAGTCAATGGTACGGGCGACCTCGTGCGGGCCGGTTTCGATCGGTCTATGACGCCGGGGCAGGCGCCCGGTGCTCAGGGTAGAGGCGGTCGAATTCGGGTTCGTCGTGGAGCGGGGTGAGATCGGGATCGCGGCGGGCCCACACCGAGTCGCGGAAGCCGGCTTCCCAGGCCTTGCGGAGGGCGTCGAGAGCTTCGGACTTTTTGCCAAGGCTGCAATACAGACAAGCCGCGTTGTAGAGAATGGAAGCTTCGTTGGCGCGCAAAGTCACGGCAAGGTTGAGTTCTCGCAGAGCGTCCTCGGTGCGATTCAAATAGGCGTAGTCGCCGCCAAGGAGGATCCGCGCGCGGGCGTCTTCCGGCACCTGCTTGAGATGGTTTTCGAAGGCTGCGATGCGGCGAAGGGTCATGTTGCGCTTGGCTTCTTCTTTACCCATGGCCCGCAAACAATTCACGATGGGCACATAGACGTTGTAGTCCTCGCCGCTGGCGTCGATAGCGGTGTCAGCAACATCAATCACTTCCTGATAGCGACCGGCGGCGAAGAGGGCGCGGCAGAGAAGGTAGTACGCTCCCTCACAGTCGCGCTTGCGCTCGATGGCCTTCTTGACCATGCGAACGGCCTCGTCATGGAGCTCGGCAGCATAGAGCACCCAGGACTGGGAGACGAGGACCTCGGGCATGTCCCAGCGGAGGGCAACCGCTTTGCCGGAGGCTTCGCGGGCGCGCTCGACCCAGACCTGATCGCGGCTGTAGTTGCAGTAGAACATGGCACAGGCATTGGCGCTGGCGGCATAGGCGAGGGCAAAGCTGGGATCGATAGCGACGGCGTTTTCGAACATCTGCAGAGCAAATTCGAGATCCTGACGGGTCTGGCGCCGGGCGTAGCGCTTGCCGCGCAGGTAGAGGTCGTATGCCTGCAGGTTTTCTGTCGGCTTGACGGCAAGGGCTTCGAGTTCTTCGGGGGAAAGCGTGACGCGGAGAGCATCGGCGATCTTGCGGGCGATTTCGTCCTGTATCTCGAAGACGTCTTTCATCTCGCGATCGAAGCGCTCGGACCAAAGCGGGAAGTCGGTACGGGTGTCCACCAGCTGCACGGTGATGCGAAGGCGCGCTCCGGCGCGACGCAGCGTGCCGGTGAGGACGTGTGAAGCCCCGAGCTGCTGACCAATGTGCGCCGGCGTGACCTGCTTGTCGCGGAAGGCGAGTACGGTGGGACGGGAAAAGACATTGAGGCCGCGAATCTTGGAGAGCTCGGTGATAACGTCTTCGGTGATGCCGTCGCGGAGGTACTCGTCTTCCTTTGCGCCGCTGAGATTCTCGAAGTAGAGCACGGCGACGGATTTTCCAGACTGCTTGTGTATTCCCGAGTCGGAGTCGGTCTTCGACTTGGCGCGGCGGCTGGCCGATTCGAGGTCGCGCTTGAGGCGGCTGAGGTCAGTCTTGAGTTCGGTGGCGGTCTGGCAGCGCAGATTGCGGTCTTTCTCGAGGGTCTTGTCGAGGATACGCACAAAGTCGGGCGGCAGGCCGGGATTCAGTTCGCTTGCGGCGCGTGGATCGCGGTTCAGGATGGCATCGAAGATGATGGCGGAAGTGTCGCCGTCGAAGGGGAGAGTGCCAGTGGCCATCTGGTAGAGCACGGTGCCTATAGAGAAGATGTCGGTGCGGGCGTCGACCAGTTCGCCGCGGCTCTGCTCAGGCGACATGTAGGAAACCGTCCCGATGGCCGAACCGGGAGAGGTGAGCTGGCCGGGCATGGTGTCACCCAAGTCGGAGCTGGCGCCGCGAGCGAGTTCGTCGCGGCCGACCTTGGCCAGGCCGAAGTCGAGAATCTTGATCTGTCCGCGCGCGGTGATGAAGAGGTTGGCGGGCTTGATGTCGCGGTGGACGATGCCCTTAGCATGGGCAGACTCGAGCGCGTCGGCGATCTGGATGGCCAGGGGGAGGATCTGCTCGATCTGCATAGGCTGGCGGGTCATGGTTTGGGCGAGCGTCTTACCCTCCAGCAGCTCCATGACGATGAAGTGCCGACGGTCGTATTGCTCGATGGCGTGAATCGTGCAAATGTTGGGATGATTGAGCGACGATGCGGCGCGCGCTTCGCGCTGGAAACGCTCAAGCAGGTGGCTGTCATGGGCTGTTTCAGGAGGCAGGAATTTGAGAGCTACGCGCCGGCCGAGCTGAGAGTCGTTGGCTTCGTAGACGACGCCCATGCCTCCTGCGCCCAGCTTGCTGAGGACCTTGTAATGCAGGAGGGATTGGCCGATAAGGGGATCCTGATTCATGGTGGTCGCATGATAGTACCGAGGGTGTCGGGCGGCGTCAAGGAAACGAAAGGCTCCCGGGGCGAAGGAGATTCACCCCGCGCTCATAAGGTAAACTGAATACTCCGAGACACCTCCCCTCCGCTTGTTCCCACGCAGGAAAGGATTCATGGTTTTGAGCAAAAGCCTTAGGAATATCGCCATCATCGCGCATGTGGACCATGGTAAGACCACGCTGGTGGATGCCATGCTGAACCAGAGCGGCATCTGGCGCGCGAATGAGCAGCATGTCGAGCGGGTGATGGACTCGAATGAGCTGGAACGCGAGCGGGGCATCACGATCCTGGCGAAGAACACGGCGATTTTTTATGACGAGGTGAAAATCAACATTGTGGACACGCCGGGGCACAGCGACTTTGGCGGCGAAGTCGAACGCGCGCTGAAGATGGTGGACGGAGTGATGCTGCTGGTGGATGCGAGCGAGGGTCCGCTGCCGCAGACGCGTTACGTGCTGAGCAAGGCGCTGGAGGCGAAGCTGCCGCCGATATTGGTGATCAACAAGATCGACCGGCCGGACGCGCGGGCACAGGAAGTGCTGAACGAAGTGTATGACCTGTTCATCGATCTCGACGCGGGCGAAGAGCAACTGGAGTTTCCGGTGCTGTACACGAATGCGAAGCTGGGCACGGCAGCGACGAGTTTGGACACGCCGGGGGAAAATCTGCAGGCACTGTTTGAAGCGATTGTCGAGACGATTCCGGCGCCGCAGGGCGAGGCGGATGGACCGCTGCAGATTCTGGTAGCGAACCTGGACTATAGCGAATATCTGGGACGGCTGGCGATTGCGCGGGTGTTCAACGGCACGCTGAAGACGGGCGAGGACGTGGCGATTGCCAAGCGCGATGGGTCGCTGCAGCCGACGAAGATTACCAAGCTGTTTTCGTTCTCGGGGCTGAAGCGCATCGACATCGATGAGACGGAGGTGGGCGACATTGTGGCGGTGGCGGGCGTGGAGGGCATCAATATCGGGGAGACGATTACGAACGTGGAGAAGCCGGCGCCGCTGCCGGTGATCGTGATCGACGAGCCGACGATTGCGATGCAGTTCATGGTGAATACGTCTCCGTTTGCGGGGCGCGAGGGACAGTATGTGACGTCGCGGAATCTGCGCGAACGGTTGCAGAAAGAGCTGCTGACGAACGTGTCGCTGCGGGTGGAGGACACGGACACGACGGATTCCTTCAAAGTGATGGGGCGCGGCGAGCTGCAACTGGCGATCCTGATTGAGATGATGCGACGCGAAGGGTACGAACTGGCGGTGGGCAAGCCGGAAATCGTGACCAAGCAGATTGACGGCAAGCTGATGGAGCCGGTGGAACAGCTGACGATAGACGTGCCGGACACGTATGTGGGCGTGGTGATTGAGAAGCTGGGCACGCGTAAGGCGCAGATGCAGAAGATGCACAACCACGGCTACGGGCGCGTACGGATGGAGTTCACCGTGCCGAGCCGGGGGTTGATCGGGCTGCGCAGCGAGATGCTGACGGACACGCGCGGAACCGTGGTGATGAATTCACTTTTCGAGGGGTATACCGAGTGGCAGGGTGAGATTCCGCATCGGGTGACGGGCGCGCTGGTGGCGGACCGTGCGGGGGCGACGACGGCGTACGCGCTGTACGGATTGCAGGAGCGCGGGGAGTTGTTCGTGGGGCCGGGCGTGGAAGTGTATGAAGGGATGGTTGTGGGGGAGAACGCGCGCGATAACGATCTGGACGTGAACATCGTGCGCGAGAAGAAGCTGACCAATATGCGGTCGTCGACGGCGGATGAGGCAATACGGCTGGTGCCGTTCAAGAACCTGAATTTGGAGCAGGCGATTGAGTTCATCGCGGAAGATGAATTGGTAGAGGTCACGCCAAAGAACTTACGGCTCCGAAAGAAGATTCTGCAGGCGAACAAGCGGCCGCGACGGAATGCGCAGCCGGCGGCGGTGGAGGCGGAGTAGCCCTCAGGCGCTCTCCCCGCTAGCCGCAGCGCCGGGCGTTACTCGCGCCCAGCGCCTGTGCAGAGTTGAAACGCAACGATCAGCGAAGCAGCTTCCGGCGCAGCACGCCGGCTAGTCCCAGCACGCCGCTGCCGAGTAGCGCGAGGCTGCCCGGTTCGGGAGTTGGAGAATAGGGCTGCGCGTTTCCTCCCCACTGTTGTCCGGCACTCGTGTCATACAGGAAGAAATCAACCGAGGACTGCGGACCACCAGTAAGGAGCTGATAAACGGATGTGTAATCGCCGGGATTCCCGATGACCCACGATTCCGTCAAGCCACACGACGTGCACAAGAAGCCGGAGGGCTGATAACCGAAGGAGTCAATCCATCCGAATGCATTGTCCGGCGCCGTCGGGGTAAATCCTGATTCCGGCAAATTAACGGCCGCGGAATTGAATCCAAAGCCAACGATCGTGGCTGGGCCGTAATCCGTCAAAGTGGCAGAGACGGTCCCGTCGCCGTTGAGGGTGAAGATCACCTGCCCGACGGCAGGCACGGGGTTGAGGTTGACATCGAGGTTGAGGTAGCCGATGACAGAATCAGCAAAGCCGACTCCAGTGGCGAGCAGGGTGAGACAAACGATCAATGTGGCGGCACGAAGATGGCGCATCCCAAATTCCTCCAGTGACTGAGTGGACTACGGGCAGCATATTGCATTTGCAGTGCCATGGTTATAGGCAATTCCCGCAAGATGTTACCGGGTATGACGAAACGCAATGTGCATAATTTTGCACATTTAGTGGTAGTAGTGTTCTCTACCTTTTTGCTGCAGGGTACTGGGCGAATATCTTTTCGACGGCGGTATTGACCTGGTCGAGGAGATTGTCGCGCTGGTCGCTGAGCCTGGCCTTGGCGACGCCGCGCCAGATGAGCTGGTGGAGGTCACGCCGAAGTCGCTGCGGCTGCGGAAGATGGTTCTGCAGGCGAACCGGCGACCACGGGGGAATGCGCAGCCGGCGGCGGTGGAGGCGGAGTAGTACCAGTCGAGTGGAAGGGACCAAGCATTGAGCACGAGTTAGTGGCGGGTCTGAGGCGCCAGGTTTTGTGCTTGATGCGGCTCCACATCTGGGAGCTGTTGTAGGCAAGATAGATTTCCGCGCGACTGACAGGGCCAAGGCGTTCCGGATCCCATTTTTCTGCGACGGCGGCAATTTCGCGATCCTTGGCAATACGACTCAAGATAAGCAAGAGCAAACGGTTCAGACAATGATAGGCGGGAGAACAAAGATAGTCCCGACTACCATACCAGCTCCACTTCCCACGATAGTTCCAAATGGGTAGACAGGACTTGAGTCCAGCGATGCCTTCGAGGAAGAGCTGTCTCACCTGAAGATCCTGCGTTTCTACGAACAGATCATGCAGTGCCAGCAACGAAGTGAGGAAGCCATCCAGAATTCCGGGAGCAGAACCTCCAGGGACCTCGGTGTACAAAGCCCCATTTGAAAGCGAAATGCGGATTCCACCTTTGCGGTGATCTTGCTTGAAGACTCTGCTGGAGCCTTGGAGGAGCTGTAGGAGGAAAGGATTGCCCGTCACGCGCCAGCCCCGAACGAGGGCGCTAATACACAGGCCCTGTGCGTGCGCAGAAACCCATGGCGCCTTCATAGTCACATCGCCGATTGGATAATCGAAGTTCATTGTCCAGACGACGCTACCATCGTTCCTGACGACGGCGTGGTCCCGGAGCCAGTCAATTTGCTTCAAAAAAATGTTGAGAGCAGAGGCATCTCCTTTGTGCACAAAGTGGCCGAGGTTCACGAGACCATACCATGCAATATAGGCGGGCCAATATTGCCGTCCCGTCATTCGATACCAAGCCTGGGGGATTCCACAATCGTCCAGGCGAAGTGCCGACCAGGAGAGTTTGTCGCTATATAGGTAGTAGCTCAGCGAGGAGGGCCTCCCGGAGCCGGGAATCACTTCGAGTGGGTAGTGAAAACGGAAATCGATGAACTGCTTCTTCAGGGACTGAAGCGCGCAACGTAACGAACCGGTTTCAGAGTGGGGGGCTTCCGGGAGAGACCGTGACAAGGGTTGAGACGCTGGTGAGCACGATTGAACAACCATAGCTCGGCCTCCGCAGTTGAGCCCCTTCGGCCTATGGTCAGACCTCAAGAGACTCCATGGCGCCAGCAGCTTCAGATGTCAAGAGTCTTGCCTGGGGAGGTAGCGACGGGCGACCCATTGACTACTAAATGAACCAGAACAACAAGTGGTCAAAACCGATCCCTAAGAATAGCCCACATGTGCTATCGATCCAAGTGTAAATTTCATTGCATTTGAGTACCTAGGGAATGCTGCAGGTGGAGCTGCCGACGTCACTTTCCGGTAGCCGGGTACTGGGCGAACATCTTTTCGACAGCGGTGTTGACCTGGTCGAGGAGCTTGTCACGCTGGTCGCTGAGCTTGGCCTTGGCGATGCCGCGCCAGACGAGCTGGTGTTTGTTGGCGTCGATGAGGTCGATGACCAGGGTGCCTTTGGGAATGACCACCGAGGTGACGGTGCCTGGGATGTTATGCCAGAGCACGACGCCGGAGTTGAGCGGAGGAATTGCACCACCGTAAACAGGATCGTGATAGTGGGCGGTGAAGTCGTTGTCAGTGGCGCCGTACATCTGGACGTAGAGATCTGGATGCTCGGCGACCTGGGTGAGGCCGCGTTGGTTGAGATCGTGCTGCACGGCGCCCAGGATGGCAAGGCGCAACATGGGCTTTCCCGTCTCCGACATGGTATCGAAGGCGTAGGTCTTGAACTGGGCGAAGTCGAGGGACTTGTCGTATTCGACTTTGATTTTCTGGGCGTGGGCGGAGGCGGCGAGACAAAATCCCAGGCAGAGGATCAGTGCGAGCTTTGTACGATACAAATTGTTTCCTTCAGGGGCTAAAGCCCGGATACATAACCAACGTTTTACGGCACGACTGAAGTCGGGCCCTGATACGAAGCGATGCTCCCAAGCGAGCTATTTCCGAGCCTGACGAGTCGGGCCCGGACGCATGGGTTGTGGTGCGCTCTCAAGAATTAGAACACAGCCACAGCCGCGCCCTACAGAGGCGCATGGTCCCAGGAAGCACGGTCATTCGTAGCGCAGAGCTTCGACAGGGTCGAGGCGGGAGGCCTTGACGGCGGGGTAGATGCCGAAGAAGAGGCCGACGCTCATGGCCATGGCGACGGCGACGAGCACCGCCCAGAGCGGGACGGACGTCGGCATTGAGGGGAAGAAAAAGGGCAGGCTTTCGGCGGCAGCCATGCCAACGATGACACCCAGCAGTCCACCGAGCCCGGTGAGTACAACGGCTTCAATCAAGAATTGCGAGATGACGTCGAAGCGCTTGGCGCCGATGGCCTTGCGCACACCGATTTCGTGAGTGCGCTCGGTGACGGACATGAGCATGATGTTCATGACGCCGACGCCGCCGACGAGCAGACCGATGGAGCTGACGATGATGGTCATGAGGGCCACGCCGCTCATGATCTGACGAAACTGGTCGGCGATGGCTTCCGGCGTAGAGATGGAGAAGTTGTCAGGCTTGTCGAAGGGCACGGCGCGGCGGCGGCGCAGGATGCCGCGGATTTCGTCTTCGGCGGCGGCGTTGACGCCGGGATACGACTGCGCGCTCAGGAAGTGCTCGTCGTCGGTGGGGTAGTGCTTTTTGTAGGCGTGATAGGGCACGCGAATGACCTTGTCGGCGTTCTCGTCACGCAGGAAGGTGCCTTTGCGCTTTTCCAGGACTCCGATGACTTCGTAGGGAATGCCGTCGATCAGGATGGTCTGGCCGATGCCGTCGTTGGCGGGGAAAAATGCCTTATTGATTTCGTCGCCGATGACAGCGACGTCGATGCGATGCAGGTCCTCGAAGTCGGTAAAGAATCGACCCTGGGCGAGGCGCGCATTCAGCACATCCTGATAGGCGGGGGTAGTTCCGGCGAAGTCGATGCTGCTGACCTCGTGCGAGCCAAAGCGCGCGGTGGGAGGCTTGCGTTGGGGTACGCCGGGAATGAAGCGCGGAAACAATTCAACCGTGACAGCTTTTACGTGAGGAGCCTCTGCGGCGATGGCTTCAGCGTCTTCAAGGGTCAGCGGCTTGCGCATGCGCTCCTCGGCCGAGAGGTTGCCGAAACGGATACCGACGTCGAAACGGAAGACGAAGAAGGTATCGACGCCGTAGTCGTCGAGGAAAGCGGAGATGTCGCGGCTGATGCCGACGAGGATGGAGGCGACGAAGATCATGGCGCCGACGCCGATGACGACGCCCAACACGGTGAGGAAGGAGCGCACCTTGTTGGTGCGAACCGTATCGAGGGCCATACGCGAGTTTTCGCCGAGCTGGAGGGGCATAGGTCAGCAGCCAGTCGCCCGTAGCCAGTAACCGGACGGCAGTGGTTTACGCCTCATATCGCAATGCCTCGATAGGATCCAGGCGCGATGCTTTGCGCGCGGGGTAGACACCGAAGAATATTCCGACAGCCGAAGAGATGGCGATGGACAGCAGGACAGCCAAGAGGGGCACGGCCATGGGTACGGGAGTGGTGTTGCGCACGATGATGGCGAGGATCCAGGCCAGACCGACACCGATGGCGCCGCCGACCATGGCCATGACGGTGGATTCGACCATGAACTGCATGAGGATGTCGGTGCGACGTGCACCGAGCGATTTGCGGATTCCGATTTCGCGGGTGCGCTCGGTGACCGAGGCGAGCATCACGTTCATGATGACGACGCCGCCAATAATCAGGAAGATCGACACCAAAGCGACCATGCCGGATGCCAGGGTACCGGTCAGGTTCTTCCACAGGTCCATGAGGCCTTCACTGGCGACGATGCCGAAGTTGTCGGGGTCGTCGGGGCCGAGATGGCGACGGGCGCGCATGAGGGTGCGGGCTTCTTCGCGGGTCTGGGCCATCAGTTCGGGGCTTTGCGCCTGGACGTTAATGGAGAGCGACTTGTTACGGCCGTAAAGCTTCATCCAACTTTGGATGGGCAGGTAGACATAGTCGTCCTGAGATTGGCCGAAGACGTTGCCGAGAGGCTTGCCGACGCCGACAACGGTAACTTCCTGACCGTCGACATTAATGATCTTGCCAAGGGGGTCGAGACCCGGGAAGAGCTTTTCGGCGATTTCCGAGCCGATCATGCCAACCATGGCGTGATGGTCGTTGTCGCTGTCGCTGATATAGCGGCCGGAGGCGGCTTCTTCGACATCCATTTCGCCGAGATTGGCGGTAACGCCGCGAATGCTGACGTCCTCGATGCTCTGCTGGTCGGAGCGTAATTTGCCGGCATGGCTCACCTGCACGCCGACGTTCCTGGGGAGCTTGAGACCATCGCGCAAGGCTTCAAAGTCTTCCCATGTGATATCCCGATTGCGACGAATGGCTTTGACGTACTCGGCGGAGTCGCTGATGATACCCAGCTTGTTGATGACAAAGACATTGGAGCCGAGGTTGGCAACGCGCTCGGCAAAATACTGATTCATGCCGCTGATGAGGGCAACGACGAGGATTAGGGTCGCCACTGAAAGTATGACGCCCAGCAGCACGAGGAACGAACGGAGTTTGTGGGCCCGCATCGTCTGCAGCGCGATAAGCGCAGGCTCGCGAAAGGCTGACCGATGGCGCAGCGCGCCGGACTGGAGGACGAATCCCATGCGGGTGACGGTGTACGCCAGCACGGGGCGACGTTCCAAGGCGTACGAACGCCGTCGCCACTATGCTGCCTGAGAGTGTAACCCGTTTGTCTTATATCCGCCATGCTACGCAGGTGGCGCGCCATGGCAAATGCTTGCGGGTGAAACGTTTTTACGGTGGAGACCCGTACTACCAGAGGAGCGTATTGACGCCGAATGTGGCCCGACATCGCGCGGGCGGAATCGACAATAACGGGGGACGAGCCGCACGGGCACGCTCGCGAATCACTGCTAGACTTTAGAATGCAGGCGTTTACGCTTACGCAGCCGGTATGAATATCTCCGAGGCAATCCGCATAGCCCTGCTGTCACTGTGGGCGAACAAGCTGAGGTCGATCCTGACCCTGCTTGGGGTGGTGATCGGCGTGTCGGCAGTGATTGCGGTAGTGACGTTCGTCAACGGCATCAACGGGTATGTCGCGGAGAAGATCTTCAACCTCGGCGCCGATGTGTTCATCGTCAGCAAGATGGCGAATGTGATCACGGACGCGGACCAGTTCATTGAGGGCAATAAGCGGAAAGACATTGACATGGAGCTGTACCACGCGGTGGCCGAAGGCTGCACCGCCTGCAAGGTGGTGGGGGCAGACGTACGAAACTTTAACGGCAACGTGGTGTACGGCACGGAAAACAGCAAAGACACCTGGGTGCGCGGCTTTACGCCCACGATGCAACGCATCTATGACCTCGACGTGGTGATGGGGCGTCCGCTGAACGATGCCGACACCAACAACGCGTCGGCGGTCGTCATTATCGGGCAGGACATTCGCGAGAACCTGATGGCAGGGACCGACCCCATCGGCAAGACGCTGCGGGTGGATGGGCACGAGTACACGGTGATCGGTGTAGGCAAAAAAGAGGGCAAGACGCTGGGGCAAAGCCGCGACAACTACGTGATTATGCCCATCAGCACCTGGTTTAAGGCGTATGGCTCGCATAACAGCATTCGCATCTGGGCCAAGGGATACGACGTGGGGTTGCCGATGGAGCAGGCCATCGACCAGACGCGCGTGATCATGCGGGCGCGGCGGCATGATGTTTTGGGCGAAAAGGACAGCTTTGTCATCGAGACGAACAGCAGCTTTCTTTCGCTCTGGGCGGACTTGAGCGGCACGTTCTTCATCGTGATGATCGTGATCGCATCGATCTCGCTGATCGTCGGCGGCATTGTCATTATGAACATCATGCTGGTGTCGGTGACCGAGCGGACACGAGAGATCGGCATACGCAAGGCGATGGGCGCGCGGCGGCGCGATGTGATGCGGCAGTTTCTGATTGAGTCGAGCACGATGGCATTGATCGGGGGATTGCTCGGCGTGATCGGCGGCATCTTGATTGCAGAAGGCGTGACGGCGGCGATCGGGATGCCGTCGGCCATCAAGTTGTGGGCGATTTTCGCTGGTTTGCTGGTTTCGGCCAGCGTGGGCATCTTCTTCGGAGTGTATCCGGCGCGCAAGGCGGCAAAGCTGGACCCAATCGTGGCGCTGAGGTTTGAGTTATGAGCATGCGCCGCGGCGATTACCAAGAGATTCTGCGTATGGCGCTGGAGACCATCGCCAAGAACAAGATGCGCTCCGGGCTCACGGTGCTGGGCATCGTGATCGGGGTCATGATGGTGATCCTGATCTCGTCGGTGGTGCGGGGGCTGAACTCGAACGTCGAGAACATGGTGAAGGACATGGGCTCCGACATCATCTTCGCGTTTCATATCGACGTGTTCCAGTTCGGGCGTCCTACCACCGAGATGCTGACGCGCAAAGAGCTGACGATGGAAGACGCGCTCGCAATGAAAGACCTGCCGCACGTGAAGGCCGTGACCGATGGCGTTCGGCTGCAGCTACCACAGTTCGGCACGGGATCGTACTCGGTAAAGTACAAAGACAGGAAGACCAAGAACACAATTCTCGACGGTGACCTGCCGACCACGATGATGGTGTTTGACCTGAAGCTCGATGGGGGGCGCTGGTTCACCGAGTCTGACAACGAGCGCCGGGCGCCCGTGATCGTACTGGGGCGCGACACCGCCGACAAGCTGTTCGAGAATGAAGAACCGCTGGGGAAAGAGATCAACATTGAAGGGCAGCTTTTCACGGTAATTGGCGTGCTATCGAAACGCAAGGCGGCGTTCGGGAGTGGCGCCAATCCAGAAGACAACCTGGTGTACTTCCCGATTGCCTCGTTACTGAAGATGCATCCCGAGCTGAAGCAGCACTGGATCAGCGTAAAGGCGACGTCGCACGATGACATGCCGCTGGCCATGGACGAGATGCGCGCGCTGCTACGGAGGCGGCGTCACCTGGCTCCCAACCAGCCGGACAATTTCGCGGTGTTCAGCCAGGAAGCCCTCAGTGACACGTGGAACCAGCTCACGGGCGGGATTTTCGTGTTCATGTTTGCGGTGTCGAGCGTAGCACTGATCGTTGGCGGTGTGGGCGTAATGAACATCATGCTGGTCTCGGTAACGGAGCGAACGCGCGAGATCGGAGTGCGCAAAGCCATCGGCGCGCGCAAACGCGACGTGTTGCTGCAGTTCACGCTGGAGGCGATCACCCTCACGGGCGTCGGAGGCATTATCGGAATCGTTGTCGGAGCGTTGCTGACAGCGCTCGTACCTGTAGTGTTTCCCTCATTGCCGGCGAGCGTGTCGGTGTCGTGGGTGCTGACGGCAACGATGGTGTCGGTGGCGATTGGGCTCATCTTTGGCATCTATCCAGCGTGGAAGGCGGCCAACCTCGATCCCATCGAGGCGCTGCGATACGAGTAGCTGACGAGCCTGTTCCGTTCGGGAGTGGGTGTATGCGGCGCGGCGACTACAAGCAGATCGTCGTAATGGCATGGGAGACCATCACCACAAACAAGATGCGCTCCGGCCTGACCATCCTGGGTGTCGTGATTGGCATCATGATGGTCATCCTCATCTCGTCAGTGGTTCGCGGGCTCAACACCAATGTCGAAGGCATGCTGAATGACATCGGCTCGAACATGATCTTTGCCTACCATTTCTCCCCTTTCACGTTCGGACGAATCACCAGCGAAATGGTGACGCGCAAGGAACTGACCCTGGAAGATGCGCTGGCGATGCGCGAACTGCCGCATGTGAAAGCGAGCACAGCCAGTCTGCGCATTATGCTGCAGCAATTCGGTACTGGCACATTCGCCCTCAAGTATCAGACACGCAAAACGAAGAATACGATTATTGACGGTAACCTGCCGGCAACGATCCTGACCGATGATTTGAAAATCGTTCGAGGCCGGTGGTTCACAGAGACCGAGAACGACCATCGCGCGCTGGTTGCGGTCTTGGGCAACGATGCAGCCGAGAAGCTGTTCGAGAACGAAGACCCCATCGGGAAGGAAATCAATGTCGAGGGACGGCTCTTCACAGTGATCGGTGTGATCGCCAAGCGTAAAGCGGCTTTCGGCAGCGGGTCGAATCCGGAAGACAACATCGTGCGGATGCCGATCTCGGTCGTGCACATGATGCATCCCGAGCAGAAGCAATACTGGATAACCGCTAAGGCGACCTCGCAGGCCGATATGGATGCGGCGATGGACGAGATGCGCGCATTGTTGCGCCGGCGGCGACATCTCGCACCGGACCAACCCGACAATTTCGCCGTTTTTAGCCAGGATGCGATGCGCGATACCTGGAACCAGCTCACGGGCGGGATTTTCGTGTTCATGTTTGCGGTGTCGAGCGTAGCACTGATCGTTGGCGGTGTGGGCGTAATGAACATCATGCTGGTCTCGGTAACGGAGCGAACGCGCGAGATCGGAGTGCGCAAAGCCATCGGCGCGCGCAAACGCGACGTGTTGCTGCAGTTCACGCTGGAGGCGATCACCCTCACGGGCGTCGGAGGCATTATCGGAATCGTTGTCGGAGCGTTGCTGACAGCGCTCGTACCTGTAGTGTTTCCCTCATTGCCGGCGAGCGTGTCGGTGTCGTGGGTGCTGACGGCAACGATGGTGTCGGTGGCGATTGGGCTCATCTTTGGCATCTATCCAGCGTGGAAGGCGGCCAACCTCGATCCCATCGAGGCGCTGCGATACGAGTAGACACTTCTGCTAATCTGACCCCTTGAAGATGGAGACGTTGGTCAACATGGCGGCGGCAGTGTGCGCGCTGCTGGCGCTGGCGGGGGCGGCCTACTACCTACTGTGCGTTTGGGCGGTCTGGAAATTTTGCCGAGAAAACAAGCGGGTGCGGGCAGCGCAGTTCGCGCCTCCGGTCAGCGTCTTGAAGTCACTCAAAGGGCTCGACCCTCACATGTATGCGGCGTTTCGCAGCCATTGCGTGTTCGACTATGACGAGTATGAATTGTTATTTGGTGCGAGCGATTTGAGTGAGCCGGCGTTGGCGTTGGTGCGGCGATTGCAGCAGGAGTTTCCGCAGAGGCAGATACGCATTCTGCATTGCCCGAAGAGCCTGGGCATGAACGGAAAGGTGAGCACGCTGGCGCAGATGGTTCCTGAGGCCAAGTATGAGCATATCCTCATTAACGACAGCGACATTGTGGCGCCGCCGGACTACTTGCAGCGGGTGATGAGTGCGCTCGCCGACGAAGGCGTGGGGCTGGTCACTTCGCTGTACCGGGGGCATGCGGGAAGAAGCGTGCCGTCGCGCCTGGAGGCGCTGGGGCTCAGTACCGACTTCATGGGAGGGGTGCTGGTAGCGCGCGAGATGGAAGGCGGCGTGAAGTTTGCGCTGGGCGCGACCATGGCCATCTCGAAAAGCGTCTTACGCGAGATCGGCGGGCTGGAAGCGTTAGCGGACTATCTGGGAGACGACTACGAGTTGGGTGCTCGCACGGCCGCGGCAGGATACAAGGTAGAGCTTGCCGACGTGGTGGTGGAGACGGCGCTGCCGGACTACACGATCGCCCAGTTCTGGTCGCACCAGATGCGATGGGCGCGGAACGTGAAAGACCGGCGAGCGGCGCAGTACTTCGGGCTGGTGGTAACCTTCGGGCTGGCGTGGGGAGTATTTGGCGTAGTGTTAGCACCTGTATCGTGGTGGAGATGGGCGGCGCTGGCGGTGGTCGCCGTATCGCGGTTTGTTGCCGCACTGGCGATTGGACGAGGGGTGCTGGAGGATCCGTATGTTCGGCGCGACCTGTGGCTGGTTCCGGTGCGGGATTTCGCCGCGTTGCTGGTCTGGCTCGCCAGCTTCGGCAGAAATACCGTCGAGTGGCGGGGCATCAGGTTCCGGGTGAGAGATGGCAAGCTCAAGCCACTGTGAACCATGCCACAATGTAGGACATTTGGAGTAGATGGAGCGCTACCATTCGCACTGCCGGCAGCAGGGAACGATTACCCGCACGGTGACGAGATGGAAGGCCTATTGCTTGCCTTGCACCGCCTCGAGGCAGCGGCCATAGAGTTCCAGCAGATGCCTGGCATAGTCGTCTGCGGCGTTAGGCGAGACGCTGCCCTGGAATCCCACGCCGGGTGCTCCGGCCTTCCCAAAGCCCGTAGTGGTGGCGATGAACTTCATCAGGTCAAGTGCGATATCTTCGTTGCGACGCGAACCCAGCGCGCCTGGAATGGCAGTATCCATGATGACAAACTCCCTTGGACCGAGCCGTCCGCAGCCGGTGTGACGGAATCATAGCAAAGCTCCGCCCTGCGCGCGCCGAAGACGAAGGCGCCTGGCAAGGGCGTGGGCGCAACGTCACACCTCCATCGCGACGTGGCAAATGCGTCCTGCGATGTAATGGGCAAAGCCTTTGCCGGCGGCGATCTCCACCAGCTCGACGGGCCACTGGTCGCTGTGGGGCCGCAGGATCACGCGCCCGGAGCCGACGGCGACATAGCGAATGACGCACTGGTCGCCGAATTGCACGGCATAGAGATTGGGCGAGCCGCGATGGTAGGCACGCAGCGAATTGAAGTGACGATCGAGCAGGCACACGGCTCCTGGCGCGAGCCGCGGAGCCATGGCGCGTCCGCTGTCGGGGTCGGCCCTGACCGCGACAAACCGCACCCAGTGGCCGCGGTCGCCGATGGTGTCGGGCTTAAGCCGATTGAGAAAGCGCTTGCGGAACTTCAACGAGTCCAACACTCGCCGGGCCGGGATCGCCATGGCGAACGCCGCGTCCTGTAGCGAGACGAGCGGTACGCTGTCAAACGACGAGGCGCGCTCGGGGCGCTGCAGGGCACGGAGCCGCAACTCTTCCGGGTCGGCGAGGTCGAGGATATCGACCTGCAGAACGTCGAGCAGGCGGTCCATAGCTTCGGGGCTAAGGCCGCGACGGGCATTGAGAAAATTCGAGATGTGGGCCTGCTGAAAACCGGCGTCGCGGGCGAGTCCCATTCCGGTCAATTCCCCACGGTGGATGCGGGCCCAGATGTGGGCCCGCAGGCTGTCTTCGAGGTCAGTGATTCGCATGGTATTGCTTAAAGCTATATAAGTACTTTCGTAATATGCCCATAGCAATAAAGTCATTGACCGCTGGTTACCCGAGTGCCATATTGAGACTGTTCCCAGGGAAGGAATCTGGCCGAGGGAGACGATGAGAACTGCAGAGGAACAGGACCGGGCATTTCAAGAGCTGCGCCGCAAGGTGCGCGATGCGAATGTGCTGAACTCGTCGGTGGAATCGCTGCTGGAGACAGTGCGATTCAGCGGGCGACTCAGCGTAGTAGTGCAGAACGGAAAGATCCTGAAGTCCGGCTATGAGGAGGGCTACTTCACACGAAGGCAGGATGAACGCGCCGTTGGCTGAAGGAGCCGGGGGCGATCCGAAAATCAATCAGCGAGAACAGCAGGTCATCGTAACTGAAACGAGCCCTGTGCACGGTTCCCCGACAGGAAGGGAGCGCGTCACGGGGCCTTGAAATTTGGAGTCAAATTTTGCGCCGAGGTTGGTTCGATGAAAAGCACGAAGTACGAACTGAAGTACTGCGAGGGGTGCGGAACCCTAAAGTTGCGTCCGGTCACGTCGGAAAAAACATACTGCATACGGTGTGAGTGGTTGCTGTCACGTTACAGCCTTTCGAAACGGGCGCGCGGTGGGGCAGCCGTCAGCCTGCCGAGCGCGGCCGAGATTAAGGAGTTGGTGGGAATCTCGCCGGAAGTGAACGACGCAATGGTCGGGAGGGGGCAATGAATCCCGAACTACCGCGCACCAGGAAGTCAAACCTGCAGGTCGTTCATCGCAGGAAAGCCCGCCAAGACGAGGAAGAGCTGGGCGCGCAGCGCGCCGATGCGTTGTTCTTTCGTTCGCAGGCGCTGGCGATTGTGAGGCATTTCTTCGAGATCGCCACGCAGGTCGGCCGGCTGCCGTCGATCATGGGACGCGAGTTCTTTCGCGCCAAGGTGTCACACCACCGCATTCCGAGCTTCGAAGAGCAAGCGGTGTTCGTGCATGATGTGGAACTTGCGCTGAGCCGGCTCAACGAGTCGGATGCGGAGGTGATCGCGCTGGTTGGTCTGTTCCAGTATTCGCTCACCGACGTAGCGACGATGCTGGGCCGCAGCAGGAGCGGCGTGGCGGCGCGGTTTGCGGACTCGCTGGACCACCTGGCGGAGACCTTCCTGGAGTTCGGACTGTTGCACGAAGACCGTCCGGACCGGCGGCTGCGACGGGTTCGCGCAGAAGCTCCGGAGCAAACGGATTCGGAGTTGCCACCAAAGAAGCCGGCGGCCTCGATACACCCGGAGACATACCACATTGTGGGAGAGCAGTCCGGGGAGTGCTCGTTCAAGGTCTGCACGAAAGAGGCTTAAAGCGGCCTGGCTTTGCGAGTGCGAGAGGTGCCGGGTCAGTAGCCGTCGGGCGCCAGCGCTTCGACGGCAAGCGGCGGCAGAGCCAGGCGCCGGCGACACTCGTCGAGCATTTCAGCCGTTCGGGTAGCGCCGACGCGGGTAACCCCCAGGGCGCGAACCTCAAGCAGCGCTTCCAGCGTGCGGATGCCGCCCGCAGCCTTGACCTGCACGCTGGGCGGCGAATAACGGCGCATCAGCGCGAGATCGGCGAGGGTAGCGCCGCCGGATGCGTAGCCGGTCGATGTTTTCACCCAGTCCACGCCGATATCGCCGCAAATTTCACATAGCCTCACCTTCGTGGGATCGTTGAGATAAGCGTTCTCGAAAATTACCTTGATCTTTGCTCCTCCGTGGTGTGCGGCTTTCGTTAGTAGGGAGAGCTCGTCTTCTACATAGTCCCAGTTCCCGCTGCGTGCCTGGCTGATATTGATGACCATGTCGAGCTCGGTGGCGCCGTCGTTCAGAGCATGGACAAGTTCCGCAAGCTTGACGGCAGTGAGCTGACCGCCATGAGGAAAGCCGATGGTGGTGCTGGGCTGCACGGTCGTACCCGCAAGAAGATGCGCGCATCGCGCGGCGTAGTACGGCAGGATGCAAACGCTCGCAACATCGTAGGTGCGCGCTAACTGACATCCTACTTCCAGTTCAGGCACGGTCAGAGCCGGATTGAGCAGCGAGTGGTCGATCATTTTCGCGATATCGGAATAGGAGTAGTCAAGCACCATGGCAAGTTCCCTCATCTCTATTGTGACAAAGAAAGCCCGAGCCTTGCTGCTCTGGCTGCTTGCGTGGTGCGTTCGGCGGGTCAAGGGGCGCGGATCGGGTACCGCCGCCCCGGTGGGAATTAATCCCAGCCGAGATCCACCAGCAAAGGATCCAACCAACCGCCGAGGGCGTTCAAGCCCTCGAATGAGTTTCGCACGCCGAGTCAACCTGCCTACCTTCACACAAAAGAAAACAGCGGGCCGCGTGAAACGGCCCGCCGACAGACAGCAGAACTGTCAAATGGCAGTTGCTTAGTGGACCTTCGAAACCACCGCGTTCACGAAATTTGCACCGTTGGGCGTGCCTACGCCGGTGACATCGTCCCAACCGTCGGTAACCAGGAGCGAGGAATCGGTGCCGAAGGAAATGGTGTACCAGCGAGTGGAAGTGCCCTGGTAGAACGCGCTGGTGAAGCTGGTGTTGATGTCAGGTCCCACGAGGCCTACGGGCGACTCGTACAAGGGAGGCAACCCGCTTTGCATAATGATTCCTGACAGGTTCTTGGAGCTGTACGCGGAGGCTTGTTTAACGTCGTGAATGGCGCCGGCGGGCAGGCTGTAGAGATAGGGCGCAGCCTGACCGGCAGGCTTGCCGTGTACCTGCTGGCTCTTCTGGTTCACCACCGCCCAGACACCCGAAAACATTGGGCACGAAGCACTGGTTCCGCCGATCACGCTGACGGAGTACGTACCGGGATGGCTATAAGAGAAGATGATCTCGACGCCGGTGTAAGGATCGGCGGTCATCGAGATATCCGGCTGCCAACGACCGGTTCCGGGGAGGCTACTCTGCCACGAAGGCTTGGCGAAGAACTGGCTTTCGCCGCCGCCGGCTCCGAAGTAGAAGCAGTAGCCAACCGGCTGCAGATTGCTGGCGCAGACCGGCGGAACGTTGGGAGGATTAGTTCCGTTCGGGTTTGCGATTCGGGTAAGGTCGGTGCCCCACCCGGCCTGGAATTTCAGCGAGTAATTTGCATTGATGAAGTCGCTGGTTCCACCGATCGCGGTAGCGTGCGGCGAGTTAGAGGGAACGCTGACGGTATAGGCGCCGACCTGGCGGTAGAAGTCGCCGTCGTCACCGGTTGAATAGTGGACGGAGACACCGAGCGCGGCCGCCTCGGCATTGAGATCGTCCCATGCGGTCATGTTGGCCGCGTCGTCATCGTATTCGTCGCCGCCGTAGCTGTTGGAGATCGTGTTGCCGAGGTGATTGTC
>Ga0335070_10001332_pt1 | contig 28523 bp, 35 predicted proteins | sample Lox_Sample_13_FD_206722 | JGI IMG/M metagenome (GOLD analysis project Ga0335070, IMG submission 206722) | Soil microbial communities from Loxahatchee National Wildlife Refuge, Florida, United States - Lox_Sample_1.3 | ecosystem: Environmental > Terrestrial > Soil > Wetlands | place: USA...
AAGCTCAGCAGAAAAACGTTTGGCAAGATCAGGCAGAACTTGTTCTGGGCGTTCTTCTACAATGTAATAATGATCCCCCTCGCCGCAGGTGTCCTATGGCCTTTCTTCGGCATTCTCATTCCGCCTGAAGCAGCTGCAATCTCGATGATACTCAGTGACATAACAGTCGTCGGAAATTCCATGCTGCTGAGAAGATTCAAACCCTAGATCAATTTGAAGAGGGAGGTGAACACGAATGGCAAAAGATCCGGTTTGCAGTATGATGGTTGACGAGAAAACAGCGAAGTTCAAGTCTCAATATAGAGGCAAAACCTACTACTTCTGTGCTCAGGCGTGCAAGATAACGTTCGACAAGAACCCAAGCAGATACGTCACTAATCAATAGAAACCTTGAACTTAAGCTTCAGGGTCCCTATGCGTGTTCAAGAAATTGTACGCTTCGATAAATTCCTTCGCGAACGTGTTTGCATACCTTTCAGTTCCCCTATGCTTCTTATCCACTGACGTTCGCAGGTGATGGTAAAACTCGTGAAGAATCACAAAAGGGTCCTTCAGAATCTCACTGTCTCTCACATAAATCGTTTGATTCTTGCCAGTGTAACAGCCATAGACGCATTTTCCGTGGCTTTTAGGTATCCCGACGTGGATCCTCGGCGGGGTAGTCTTGTATCGTTTTGCCAGCAGCTCTATAGCTTGTTCAACTTTCACGTTCAATATCAAGGACACGATAAGTGCTTTGAACAGAAGTTCCGTATGGTCTGGCGACACATTCTTCGTCTGCACAGGTTTTTCATTGAGAAGGTCTTATATAACCTGATTCCAACTGCAAAGTTTCTTTGGTCTGTTACTTGTTTTGCTCAGGAAGCACAAGGTTCTTAAATCATGCGTCTGGAAGACTTTCGTATGCACGAGTGGGCCTTGGCTGAAGCCATAATCAATGCTGCTTCTGAGATTGCTGACAAAGAACGAATGAAAGAAATCACTAAAGTCACAATAAGAGTCGGCGAGCTACAGATGATAGAACCAGAAATACTCAAATTCGCGTTGTCACAGACCAAGACTGAAAAATTCAAAAGAGCAAAGTTTGAGTTGCAGACCGAGAAAGCACGCTTAAAATGTCGAAAATGCGGACACACTTGGTTCTTTACTAAGAAGAAAATTGACGAAAACGAGCAGGAGGCCATCCATTTTGTTCCGGAGATCGCTCACACATACGTCAAATGTCCACGATGTGGCAGCCCTGACTTCGAAATTGAGGAAGGACGCGGAATCGTGCTTCAATCAGTCAAAGGAGTAAGAGAAGCGTGACCGACCCGCGCATCGGCATAATTCACGAAAGAATGAAAGAAATAACGAAGATAATCGCGGTGTCCAGCGGAAAAGGAGGCGTAGGGAAGAGCATGGTTGCATCAACCCTTGCGCTGATCTTGGCAAGGAAAGGCTGCAAAGTGGGCCTTTTCGACTTGGACTTCACAAGTCCCTCAACCCATGTCGTTCTCGGCGTAGGCGGAATACGACCGAAAGAAGAGAAAGGCATTGTCCCCCCTGAAGTTCTTGGCTTAAAATACATGTCTATAACCTACTACTCAGGGGATCTTGCTGCCCCGCTCCGAGGGACAGACGTCTCGAACGCTCTGATTGAGTTGCTGTCAATCACAATTTGGGGGAAACTGGACTATTTGATCTTGGACATGCCGCCCGGCATCGGCGACGTGACTCTCGACCTCATCCGACTCTTGCCGAACACCCGATTTCTGATCGTCACAACTTCCTCCCAACTCGCCTTTGAAACCGTAAAGAAATTCGTGGGCTTACTAGAAGAGATGAAGATGCCGGTCATTGGCGTCGTTGAGAACATGAAAATGAACAATTCTGACGACATACACCTGCAAGCAGACAAGTTGGGGTTGAAGTTCCTAGCCGTAATTCCCTACGACGCCGAAGTGGAATCCGCTATAGGTGACGCCGAAAAGTTGCTTGGCACTGCGCTAGCCAACGGGGTCAAGAAAATCGCGCTCGAAATCATGGTTCGCAACTGATTTGAACCTTGTTCTAGGTATGATTGTTTGTTTTCCCTTTTTTCTTGCACTGGTTTTCTATCCACTTGTAGGTCTTAGCTAGTCCCTCTTCCAGGCTGACTTTCGGTTCCCATCCGAGCTCTTTTCTCGCAAGATTGATGTCAGCGTTTCGTCCTCTGACTCCTTGCGGTGCATTCAAATCGTATTTCTTAGAGATCTTTTTGCCAGAAGCTTCTATAATCATGTAAGCAAGGTCGTCGATGGTGACAAGCCTTTCAGATCCTATGTTCATCGGCCTGTCATAATCTGACTCCATCAACATTATCGTTCCCCGCACGCAATCATCGATGTAACAGTATGATCGTGTTTGTTTTCCATCTCCCCATATCGTTATTTCACCAGGGTCTGAAGCTTCAGCCACCTTTCTGCACAAGGCTGCGGGTGACTTCTCTCTTCCACCCATGTAGGTGCCTTCGGGGCCATAGATGTTGTGATACCTTGAAACGCGAACGTTAAACCCGTAATCTCTCTGGTACGCCTCACACATCTTCTCCGTAAGAAGTTTCTCCCAACCGTAAAAATTATCTGGATCTGCAGGATAAGCGTCTACTTCTTTCAGTCCCTTCACGTTAGGGTCGGTTTGCCTGTACGTCGGGTAAACACAGGCTGATGAACTGTAGAAATATCGTTTCACTTTGTTTCGTCTGGAAGCCTCAAGCATGTACGTGTTAATCAGAATGTTGTCGTGCATCACCTCAGCGCCAACTTCAGTTATGAAACCAATTCCTCCCATGTTGGCCGCAAGGTTGTAAACCTTATCTATCCCTTCCGTCACAGCCAAGCAATTTGTCCAGTTTCTCAAATCCAATCGAAGATCTTCGTCGCAGTATTTTTCTTGCATGTACTCGTTAGGGTTAAGGTCGACTACTCTTACGAAGTTGCCTTTTTTGAGCAATTGTTTCGCCAGATGGCTTCCTATGAAGCCGTTGCCACCCGTGATCAGTATTCTCTCCAACAGCTCGTCCTCCATGCGTGAAATGGAACCTTTCGCTTCCTTTCCAAAGGTCCCGTTCGTCGTTCACCCTAAAACTCAATGACATGTCTTAAGCTTTTCTCGAGTTATCTGCCCAACGTTACATTGACGAACAATGTTGGAAAATCATTTTAGGGAATGTTTCTTACTGAGTCATCTGTGGTTTGAATGGGCTTAGAGTTTGAGAAGTCAGTTAAAAAAACCGTGAGGAAGCTGCAAGATCCTGGCCTGCTGTTAGTTGGTGCCAAGAAAGATGGGAAAATCAATGTAATGACGATTGGGTGGGGTCTTCTTGGGGTGTTGTGGCGTAAGCCAGCTTTCTTGGTGTTAGTCAGGCCTTCACGGTTCACTCACGAGTTTATTGAAGATACAGGAGAGTTCACCGTTAACGTTCCTCCGAATGGGATGGAAAAGATCGTCAATTATTGTGGTGAAGTGAGCGGCAGGAAAGTTGACAAGTTCAAGAAGTGCAAGCTCACTGCTGTGAAAAGCAAGAAATTGAAGGTTCCAGTCATAAAGGAATGCACGATTCACTATGAATGCAAAGTTGTACACAAGCTCGAAGTCAAGCCCGAATTGGTAATTGGCTCTGTGAGGAAAATGTTCTACGCGAAAGATGATTTCCACACATTATATTTTGGAGAGATTCTAGAAGTCTACTAAAGATAAGTCAATTTTTCGGGACAACGACAAGAAAGTGTAGCCCCAATACCTAGTTTTCATAATATTCTGCAATTCATAAATGATAAGTTAAACAATGGATTTTCTGCTAGCCTAGATGGCGTATGAGCAAGAACCTTGATGTTCTGATTGACGTACCCTGCTTCAGTTGTATGTTCTGGAAAAACGACAGGGATAACCACGTGTTATGCAAGCCAGCAGAGTGTAATGAACTCACAGTGTGGCTCGAGTGCCTTGTGAAATTACTAGACGTGGAAAAAAGCGAATCAAGTCTTGAATTTGTTTCTGCTCATGTTCCCAGTCAAGCTGAGATTCAGAAGCAAAAGAGAATAATCGACCCTAAGAAGAAGAAATAACGCAATTCAAAGAAGCGCCCCCGGCATATTTGGATACAAATATTCATAGTACATTGAAACCTAGGAAGGGTAGTCTGGGGTTATCGAAACCTTATTCCGACAAATTGAGTTCGAGAGAATGCTTATTACCGTAATCCTCGATTTGTGAACATAGAAACCTTAAAGGCTACCAGCTAGTGCCCGTGTGTAACGATGAACAAAAAAATAATCAAACAAAAAATCGTCGTTCCAGCTACGCCAACCGAGGTGTACGCGGCTTTTATGGACGCCAAAAAGCACTCTGCATTCACTGGGAGCAAAGCGACAATTGACGCAAGAGTCGGCGGAAAATTCACAGCTTGGGACGACTACATTTCTGGGAAAAATCTGGAATTGACTGATGGAAAAAGAATTGTTCAAGAGTGGGTTACTTCGGAATGGCCAGAGAATCTTCCTCCCTCCCGGTTGGAATTGACTTTTAAGAAGGTGAAGGAAGGAACAGAAATCTCGATGGTTCACTCGGACATTCCTCCGGATCAAGCCGAGGAACTGAAAGAAGGATGGGACGAATTCTACTGGAAACCGCTGAAAGAATACTTCAAAAAGAAACTGAAAAAGAACAAATAATCATTTGGCAGTTCCGATTTTGCAAGCTTCGTTTTTCCATCTTCTATGATAGTTTGCGCAGAAAGATTTTAGGTTTAATAAATACGAGGCGTCTTTCATGAAAGAGTTTTTCCCAATCGATAAACAAGAACACGATCATTAAACCCAATGCAAGAGAATCCAGCAGGGCCACAACAAGTATCTGGCTTGTGAACACTGCCGTAAGAGAGGTGAACACTGTGTTCGCTGCGGCTGTAGTGATGCTATAAGAAACAAGTCGACCAAGCCAGAACCCCAGAAAAATGCTGAAGAAATGACACTTCATCGTTCCCATCGTCAAGAAATAGGCGTTGCTCGGCAAAGGGCTTAGAGCATAGATAAATGTCATGACTAAGCCCCCGTACTTGGTGGATTTCAGAGCCCTCCCAGCCGCGTCCATGCTTCTTTTTCTTTCATCAGACATGATGCGTCGACTCAGCGTGCCGATACGGCACAAAACAACACGGCCTAGGGTAGAGGCGAAGGCGCCCAGGACGACTAGAGGGATGAGACTAAACTGCTGCGGGAACAGAAAGTAAAGCGTGGACAAAACGATCCACGTGGGAGGCATAAGCACAGGCACAATGTTCATCGCAAAAATCAGGAAGAAAACTCCTGCATACGTGGTTATGACAAATTCCCACAACATTTTCTTCTTTCCACAGAAACTTACTAGCTTACTCTTTCTTAACGATTACTATCTATCAATACAATTCGATCATCCGAATTTACCAAGCACTTACGAGCTGCCGCATGACAATTTCGTTCCCTCTGAACAGAAAAGTCTGCTTATGCTAGAATAAACGACTTTTCTAGAATTATCTTCTAGTACAAAGACCTAGATCCTGAAACCCAATGTTCTATCACTCATGAACCGCAATTTGTGACTACGAGTTATTTCTGGTCTTCAGGCATAATCATAACTTCTTCGCCAGTTCCGTAGGCACAGGCTTTTCCTTCGAGAAAAAGATGCCCGACATACGCACACGTCACAGCATCCAACTCGTGATCGCTAAGACCTTCGATGAGTCCCCTGATTCCAAGCTTCTCCAATCCATCTTTCAGCTTACCCAGGCCTCTTTGCTTGCGGGGTATCTCAAGGATATCCTGCGCTCCTCCTGGAAAGACCTCGATGACCTTTGTCTTTCTGTCTTTGAGAATCTGTTTGAGTTCAATGCCTCTAGCAGTGAGCTTCCTCATAGGACCGATCGTTATAGGGAAGAATTTTATCGTCCTCCTTAGGAGCTCTTTATCACACTCGCGCAGGTGCGTGCTGGTTCTTTCTTCGATCGATTTTCTTCCTTTCGGAAGGCTCAGGGGCGCGTCAATTGCAACGATCTGAGGTTCGGCCTGTCTTGTCTTTCGGATTATCTCCTCATCTTCGTAAACGAGCCCAGTTTCTGCTCTGAGCTCCGTGAGAACGCAGAATCCTGTCGGTCGATTCTGGACTCCTGCCAGGTCTAGTCCAACTATAACTCCCGAACCGTTGCCTTTCATCATAGGTCATTGTATTGCGTTACCGGCGTACTCTGAAAAACGTTGCGTAAGCTAAGTCTATGAGAACCATGAAATTGAATCTCAGGTCAAGCGCACTGCGCTATTCTTATTAGTCAAGCATGTGATAAGGGAACACATGTATGCTGGGTATGTTTTCCTCTGCGACGATTCAACACTTAAGGAGTGCCTCGAACGTAAATTGTTCTCATGTTCAGCAGATCCAGAAGTCGCGCAGGACATCGAGGAGGATTCAGTAGTTTTCTTTTTTAATGAAGACTCTGGTTCCCTTTTAGGCCCCTTTACCGCTGTAGGATCAGGTGAAATGCATTTTGAGCCCGGAACATGGGTCGAGAAGCTTGATGAACAGGATCTTTCTGGCAACTTTAGGGTTGAATGGGAGCAACTGCATGAACTCAAAGTGGCTGAAGAGAAGTTTCCCTTTTTGAAGAACAAGAAAGTCTGCAAGTTGACGAATTCTGAAACGCAGAATCTGCTTGATGAATTGAAGAACGCTCCACTTTTTGATGAAAAATAGACAGCGTTTGCTCAACGTTCCAAATGAGAAGGCCAGTGGTCAAAGCAGTGCAAAAGAGAGATCGTGTCGTGAAGCAGTGGGATGCTGCAGCGGAATCTTGGGTCGACTTCGTCAGACAAGGCAAAGACTATTACAGAGATGAGATGAACAACCCTGCTGCTTTCAGATTGATAGGTAACGTGAAAGGTCAAGTTGTCCTTGATTTAGCTTGCGGCGAGGGATACAACACCAGGATTATTGCCAGAAGAGGCGCAAGAGTCACAGGCGTAGATCTGTCGAAGAAACTGATTGAACTTGCCAGAAGTGAAGAAAGAAAAGAGAAAATGGGGATAGCCTATCATGTAACAGATGCGGCTGACCTTTCCTGTTTTCCTGAGAACCATTTTGACCTCGTCACTTGTTTCATGGCTCTGCATGACATTGAAGATTACAAGAAAGCCGTATCCGAGGTTTCGAGAGTTTTGAAAAACAAGGGGCGGTTCGTGTTCTCAATTCCTCATCCGTGCTTCGAAATGATCACGCAAGACGGGAATAGGATGGACACAAATTCGAAGTATTTTGTAGAGGCCGAGGATCATGTTCAATGGAGAATGGAAAGATTGTTGAAACCGTTTGTAACAACAAGTTTCCACAGAACCTTGACTGACTATTCTAATGTTTTGAACAGAAATAGTCTTCTGATTAGACGGTTGTTGGAGCCGAAACCGACGAAGAAGGGATTAGAGAAGCATCCGCCTCTCAAGCAAGTCCTGCTTAGACCACATTCGATAATTTTTGAATGCTTGAAAGAATTAAACTTGGACATGTCTTGATCAGAAGAGCGGATAGTTGACGTTCCTGTTGCCATTTCATATTGCTAATCTTTTTCTCTGAACAGTGAGTTTTCTCATTTTGTCTTCATAATGTCTTGTTGCTAGTCCACTCATGAACGCAACTATTATTCCTGCGAAGAATAGGTTGACGTCGGGTAACAAGAACGCTGCCAACAAAAGGATGACTCCAACGCCGGATATTGCCCAGCCTATTTTGTTCCGCATCCTGTAATCTTTGATTTTGTCATCAAGGAAATGGACAACTGCAGCGTGCTCTTTGGTGTTTGAAACCAGATTCTTGAGGTAGTCATATTCACATTTCTTGGAACATACGTGGATGCCCAGCTTTCTATCTTTGAACAGAAAATTCTTGGTGGCGCTGCCGCAAACAGCACACGTGATCACATTTCGCGTATGATGCACCTTGTCTAGTTTGCTTTTCTTCTTAATGTTAATCGATGGCGAAAGGAAAATCTTTCTTGTGACTGGAGGAGAGCATTGGAGATTTCAGTCACGGCTTTTTCGCGGTTCTTAGAGTTCGCTCGTAACTGGTAGTGAATGCCGTTTGTAACGGATGCTATTACGTCTGTGATGCAGGAACTAGTGAATGTTGGTTCATCTGGAAAAGCATGTTCAGCTTTTGAAGCTGGTCTCGGCCCCGGGTTGATTACAACGGTTTGTATTTCTTCTTTGCTTATCATTTCTGCTATCGATATCGCGTCTGCGCATGCCTCTTCTTCATAGTGATAGAATGCTGCCTGCAAAGGGTCAAAAAGCCTCGTGGCGCCCGTTCTGGGATTTTGCCTCAGCGGTACGTTGGCTTCGCCATCGGTGATTATCGTGAGAACCGGAATTGTGGAGTTGTTCCGTCTTTTTTCCTCTTTCAGCACTTCGAGTCCTTTTTGCATGCCAGCGGCCAAGGGCGTGAGCCCGCTCATTCTCAGCCTGAGGAGTCTGCTGGTGACGAGCCTCAGGTTCCCGGTTGGGTGTTGGGCTACGATTGCTCCTGTGTCTTTGAATGCCACCAGCCCTACCCTGTCCCGGTAGCGGTAAGCGTCATTGTGCAATCTCATCATGACTTCTTTGACGCTATCAATTGCCTCTATCATCGATTCGCTTAGGTCCAAAACAAATACGATAGTCATCGGTGCCCTGTAAATGCGCAGCTTTTCTTTGATGTCTTCGGAGTGAATTTTTATAGCTATGCCGGAATCATGTTCTCTCTGTTTCTGTCTTCTTGCAGCAGATCTGATTGTTGCTGGGAAATGGATATCTCTAGGTGTATCTTTTGGCGTTTTCCAGTCCACTGAGCGTCCGCGTCGGATGGAGGTTAGTGATTCGGCTCTTTTGCCGATGGTTCTTGCTGTCTTCCTTGATAGTTTTTTGTTTTTAGAAAACAATTTGAGTTGAAAAAGTCTGCTTTCTTTGATTCTGTCCATTAAACGTGTGCCACGAGTCAGGTTGGCGAATGGCAACTTTGATTCCTCTGCGAATGTGGCGTGTTTTCCTCCTTTTTCAGGCGTTGCATCCATAACCAGTTCTCTCCTCTTGGTTTCGACTGCTCGCATCCGCAGATCTAATACACGTGTACGGCCGAAGGTTACGTCTTTTGCAGCCTCTCTCTCCTCTCCTTTTCGACTTCTGACTCCGAAGGGAGAGAGCAATCGGCTTTTCGATTTGTCTTTCAAAGGTTCTTCATTGTCAACCTTACCTCTGACTGTTTCCTTGGTTCTGCTGGTGCTCAGTTGCCCTTGGGAGTCCGCTTTCCTGAGCTTCTGTGACAGAACTTCCTCGATTTCTTGAGGAGTTGCAGGTTCCTGGAAGCCGCCTTCTCGTGTCCTATGGTTGAGCGCAAGCTCTGCTGCTTTTGCAACGTGTTCAGGTGCCACAGACTTTTTGTTTTCAAACGCGGCCAGGGTCATTGCAGTTTTGGTTATGACCATATCTGGGCGGATGCCATCAACCTTCAACTCGAGGCACAGTGCACATATTATTTCAATCAGTTGATTGGATATTTCCACTTTGGGCAGGTTCTCTCTAGCACGCAGGATTCTTGCGCTGAGTTCCTTCTGAGCTGCATTGTTCTTCTTGACGAAAGCTTCGGGGTCGGCTTCAAAATCGATGTTTCTTTTAACGATCTCTACACGTTCCGCGACATGGGTGACATTTTTCGCTTCTGCTGAAAGCGCAAACCGATCAAGAAGTTGAGGTCGGATTTGACCTTCTTCCGGGTTCATTGTGCCAACCAGGATAAACCGAGAGGGATGCTTCACTGAGATACCTTCTCGTTCGACAGTGTTCCATCCTGTCGCTGCTGCGTCTAGAAGGTCGTCTGCGATGTGGTCAGGGAGCAGGTTCACTTCGTCTATATAGAGGATGTTCTGATTGGCTTCTGCCAGTATCCCTGGTTCGAAAGATTGTAACCCTGATTTTATCGCCTTTTCGATGTCGATGGTTCCAACAACTGCGTCTTCTGTAGCGCCAAGCGGAAGGTCCACAACCCTCATTCTCTTTTCTTGGACAGACAAAGAGCCGCTTTTCAGGTAGTCAGCTCGACAGTTCTCACACATATTCGAAGGATCTTCTGGATTACAACCGAACGGGCAATCCTTCACGGTCTTGATATTGGGCAAGACATCAGCCAAAGCGCGTACTGCGGTGGTTTTTCCAGACCCTTTTGAGCCCCTGATTAGTACTCCGCCGATTTTTGGGTTGATCGCGTTCAAAATTAGTGCTAGCTTGAGATCATCTAGTGAAACAATTGCAGAGAACGGAAAAGTCGTTTTTTCCGACATTCTCTCTCAAGACTCTAGTCTGTATGTCGATCTAATGAAGTTGTCGAAATCCGCACGCCATAGAGATCAAAAGCTAGGAAGTGGCTGCCCACTCATAGTTTAAATTCTTTGACGATTAATCTGTGACTGGTTTAACCCTTAAGGAAGGAGCCAAGAATGAAGCATGCGCGAAAGGTTCTTGTCGAAATGTCGAGACAGAACCAAAATGGACGGCTTAAACGACCGTTACACACTTTTTCAATTGTAGCCCGTGATCCAGCCACGGGAATTATAGGTGTTGCGGTCCAGTCACATTGGTTTAGCGTTGGATCTGATGTCTGCTGGGCCCAGGCCGGCGTGGGTGCGGTCGCAACACAGGCATTTGCTGATCCATCCTACGGACCGATGGGATTGAACCTTATGCGTCGTGGGAAGTCCGCGCACGAAGCTCTCAAAAAGTTGATTGCTGAAGATGCAAGGGAGAGTATGCGTCAGGTGGCTATGGTAGACGCCGAGGGACGCGTCGCGGTTCACACAGGAAAACAATGCACGGCATATGCTGGACACAAGACTGGAAACGGTTACACTGTACAGGCGAACCTTATGCTCAACAACAAGGTGCCCGATGCGATGGCACACAAATTCGAGAAGGCCAAGGGTGAGCTTGCGGATCGAATGATGGCTGCATTAGAAGCGGCCCAGAGGGTTGGCGGAGACATTCGAGGAAAACAATCGGCTGCGATGCTCGTGGTAAAAGCGCAGAGTTCAGACAAGCCGTGGGCGGATCGTATCTTGGACTTGAGGGTTGACGATCATCCTGAACCTCTGAAAGAGCTACGGCGTCTGCTGAATGTAGCACGTTCATATGAGCATGCCAACGCAGGGGACACCGCGGTGGAGGTGCACAACTTCAAGAAGGCAATGAAGGAGTATCGTCTGGCGATGAAACTTGCCGGAGACAACGTAGAAATAGCGTTTTGGGGTGCGTTGACGTTGGCCACGAACGGTCGAATAACGGAAGCACTTCCGATTTTTAGAAGAGTCTTCTCAGCTGACCAGAACTGGGTTGAGGTGTTGAAGCGGTTGCCGAAGTCTGGAATGATTTCGAATGACGACAAGGGTCGGAATCTCTTGAGACGAATTCTTCGCGTGGCAAGCGAAGGATAGAGAAACGGTGAAATCTACCTCAGACTAAATGGTTCCATGAGAGGTTTCAGGACAAGCGCGCGTTACTGCGCAAGAATTTTATAGTCAATCGTCCTAATGGGCAATCGGAAATGATCTCAATATTTTCAACCCTGTTTCCGAGCGGCGTGACGGTTCTGGACATAGTGGCGATAGCAGTTGCGCTGTTTGTTGTCTGGATTATTGTTTCAATTCCTGCTTGGATTGCAGGCAAAGCTGTTACCGGGGGCAAAGCGACGTTCGGCGAAGCTATGTTGGCTACGCTTCTGGGTCCCATTGTGTACATAATAGTGCTGTTAGCCGTAGATCTGCTGTTGGGTGGATTGCTGGGATTAACTGGATATATCGTCGCGTTTGTTCTAGCTTTCGTTGCTTGGGTTGGAGTGTACAAGGCTATATTCAGGACTGGCTGGCTGAGAGGCCTTGCGATAGCAATACTAGCGTTAATCGTGTTCGTCATTATTTTGTTCATTCTTGCCATCTTGCTTGTAGGGCTGGTCCCCAATGTCCCCAACCTTCTGCCCTCGACGCTTACTCAATTATGACAGAAAAGGAACCGAGTTTTTCAGTTTTCGTGCCAGTAGCAAATGAGAATTCGATTACTAGGGCATAGTTCGCTATGGATGTTTTGACATCAAGATAAAGACAGCTACGGCAGCTACGCAGAGACCGACTACAACCAGAGTCAGAAAGAGCGTCTGTTGCATGCCGAAAATGTAATGCTGAACTTCGTAGTCAAGACTCACGAGTTTATCTTCCGCCGAAGCAACGTTGGAGAAATGAAGCTTGTATTCGCCTTCTTGCGAGCTCACGAAGGCAAAATTCAGGGTTCCTGTGTTGCTGGAGGTTTCCATAACGTTTCCTTGGGGGTCAGTGATGTAGAAATCCAATATGCTTGTGGCTTGTCCGGTCACTGTGAACCTTATCTGAACATGATCATCAACAACGAGGCTGAGTGTTCTTGTCTCTTCTTGACCAGCGGGAACTGTGAAACTCTGAGCAGTTGCTCTGACCGGTAGAACGAGAAGCAAAACTATTGCTGCCGCTATGAGGAAACATTCCAGATGATTCTTGATCAAGATCACCATTATTCGTCAGTTGCGGAAGCCAATAACAATTATGAACCTAGAATAATGATCTAAATTCACGAACCTTCAGCCAAATTGCGAGTTAACCAACGCACGTGATGAAGACGGAGCAATTCAACATTTAGGAAATCAATGTCTCCGATCTGCATTTGTGAAACAATATAGATCTCCCGCGCTAAGCTTCCGCGATTGAACAAGCGGCATGTTTGTGATTCACAGTCTCAGACATATCGAAATTCGCAATATTCCAATCGTAAATTGTGTCATATTCTAGAGGAATTCTATATACCCCCGCTCCATTTACGTGTTAAGAGGGATGAAAATGAGTGACAGTCTGAAATCCCTTATGAGAACCTTTGATAACGACGTTTCTTTGGGCTTGGGTATTGTCGTCGTCATGATAGGTCTTCTTCTAAGATACGTTTCTCCCTTTGAAGTTTTTGTGGAGATGTGGCTGTTCTCGGTACTTGGTACCGTGGTTCTTGGCGTTGGTTTTCTCCTAGTAGTAGTTGGTTTCATTCGCCTCTTCACCGACAGAGACCTTGATCATGAAGGAGAAAAACATCTTTCCCATAAGGAATTTGAGAAGAAATATCCCGAAATAGACCTAACGAATTCGTCTTCGACTAAAAAAACCGTTGAGACTCTAGCAGATGAAATAAAGCCGCTGAGCAGAAAAGAGATTGCTGAGAGATCAGGTTTGTCGATTCCTCACACCTCGAATTTGCTGAAGATGCTCGTTAAGAAAGGATTTGTTCTGGAGTTTCAGGCCCGGGGCAGCTACTACTATGCTCTTGCAGAAAAAGGACTCAGACTCTCAGAGGGTATCAAGGCTCCCGATCAGACCGTAACGCTCACTTCATCCTCTTCAACCCGGTGCAGACTGGCGGAGAGTTGGATCCACAAGCATAGTTCTCCTTACTACAAGGAAAAACAACGAAAGGCCAAGAGCTGGCTGAAAACAGGCAGACGAATGATAATTGGTCAACAGTTGACGATTGCTCTTGGATTTCTCGGCGGGTTGTTCCTCCACTTTGGATTCAACGCAATTACAGCAGCATCAAATACGACCTCACTGGCACTCACCGTCGTCGTTCTCTCATGGCTTACTATCACGATTCTCTGCGCCGTAAAAGTTGCAGGTGGTTTGGGAGCAGTAACATCAGCTTTAGCTTGGCTGTCTGGCTTCATTATAATCAAGGGCGATCCTTTGATGAGCGTAGGAGTAACTCTAATGATGAGTTCGGTTATGATCGGTGCCTTCGTAGCTCTCTATTCAACGACCTCGCGCACAACAGCCACATTGAGAAAACAATAGTCCAAAATATTCTCCTAGAATTTTTTTCTTCTTTTTTCAAATGCTCGGGCAAGACTAGTTCTCAGTGACAACCGGCTGTCTCTCGGTTGTTTCGAGAGGTTCATCTACAACGAGCTGTCGAGAGATCTTGGTGACTGCACATTCATCGCCCGTCCACCACATGCACTTGACGTTCTGGCATCCCATCGAGAAGCCTTCCTTCATGTTTAGAGGGCACGTTCGACGATGCAAGCCTTGCGGATCATAAAACAGGTTTACTGCATTTCTAAGACGTTTAGAGGTTCCATCTAACGCTAGCTTGTTCAGAAAATCGAGGAGTCCTGGTGAACGGAGAAGATCCGTCAGAGTTACTAGACCGACAAGCCTTCCATTTTCGACCACGGGCAGCTTCTTTATGTTGCGTTCGAACATGAGTTTGGCGGCATCGCCTGCATGCATATCAGGCGATGCGGTGACAAGCGGCTTGGTCATCATGCTGATGACTTTTGTAGTATTAGGTGATCTTGATTCGCATATGATTCTTTTTAGCATGTCCCGCTCCGTCAGGATGCCGACTGGTTTTTCGTGATCTACCACAAGCACGCAACCGATCTCGTGAAGGTTCATTAGTTCTGCCGCTTGTCTTATCGTTGCGGATGGTTCGATGGTAACGACTTTCTCAATCATGATTTTGCGTAGCTTCTGCGACATCATTGCCCACCAGAATCTTCAATACTCTTTCTTTAACAAGTCTTATGAGTTATGAATTCAAAATCTATCTAGATACTCCATTTTCGTTTGGCTGCAAACGCGCGGCATTGGCTCCTTAACAGAATTTGAATTGTTTTTCCACAGGTTGTAGCAGACACGGAGAGTTAAGAATCTATGTCGTGTTCTTGACTTGATTCTGCACGTACGACGATGCAGGTGATAGAATGTAACTGTATTGGGACGATTTTGTCAAAAAAAGGGTGGGTGGTGTTTAGCTCGTCGGCGGCGGAGGAGGTGGCTGGTCTTTGGTTGGTTTTCTGCGGTTAAGCACAATGGCCGCTGCTATTATTATCACGGCAACTAATACGCCCACGATGATTACGCCTCCTGAGCTGAGCGGACCCGTGTTTGCGCCAGTCTCTTGGGTCGTGAGGTAGACGGTTAGGATTGGGTCGTGTTCGATGCGATAACCACTATAGTTACCGTAGCCTATGATGTAAAAGTAGTTGGCTCGGCTCATGTTTGTGATGGTTTGGGCAGCTTTGGCGTACAGGCCTGGGAACATGTGGACAACGACAAGTGGCAAGAATTTCAGTAGAGCTATGTGATAAGTGAATAGACCTGCATTTCCAGCGAAGCCTTCTATCTTTGCGGTGCGGGCTGTTGCTTCGTTGACAGTGTAGCTTTGTTCCGTCGGGTCCGCTGTGTAGTTGAAGAGTTTATATGTTTGTTTTGCAGCGAAGTCTGCGCTACTTATTTTCTCGCCGTCGTCGGCGAACGTGTTTATCGAGGTGTCGGTAACTGGGGTTTCTGTGTCTGTTACGTTTTGACCTGTTGCTGTGGTACTGTATGTGTCATGATCTGCTAGGATGGATGTTTGGAAGTCTACGATGCTCATTTTGATTTGGTTGTTTTGGATGAAATCATAGATGGTGTCATTGCTGAACTTGGCGCCCAGCCAGTAGGTTCCTGTGCTGTTGTAGTGTATCCACGCGAGAGGCAGCACGCGTAGCAACATTTCGCGCATTCTTCCGATAGTGTGATTTTCCGTTATTGTCGCTGTATGGTCCGTTGGGTTTATCGTTAATGTGTAAGTGAAACTCAGTTCGTCGTAAACTGTGACGGCTATGGGCAAACTGTTGTCAAAGTGCGGTTCAGTAGGATCAATCCAAGTTCGCCACCAGAGTGCGGTTAGGTTGGTGTACTTCATGCCCCATGTCCAAGTGAGGTTGTCGTCTGAGTGTGCAAGCGGGATTGTCTCGGTCTTGCTGCTGAGCACTGGCAACGTAGCGTTCAAGGAGGTAAGATCGAAGCCCATGCTGAATGATGCCCAAAGCGTGTCATTCACGTCGGGAGAATTTTCGTAGATTGACGTGCTGGTTTCGTTGAAGGCAAGGAGCATGAGAAAGGTTGAACCTAAAAGCACGTCTCTGGATTGGTTGTTTGTCTTATAGTGCATTATGAAGGATTGCATTGGTATTCTGAAGGCTGCTCCTCCTCCATAGGTTATGTTGTCGAGTCCTGCGTAGAAAAGTTGCAGCCCGCTTGCGTTGATGTAATTCATATACAAATAGGCGTGTGCGTTGCTTGAAGGGGGCTCCAGACCATTAAGTGTGGCGTAGGCTCGGGCGTAATCCATGAAGTCGACGGTTTTTGAAAAACTGCTCTGCAGGAAATCATCTTTGGTCAACGTATCTGCTCGTGCGATCGGCAAGGTGAAGCCGACTGAAGCCATGATGACTAGCAATAACGCTAGAAGTTGATTTTTCATTTCTTCTCATCTTCCGTTTTCTTTTTGACTATGACAAAACCCACGGCACTTATTAGTCATATGAATCTTAAATCAGTGCCGGACACGTGTACGGTGTACGTGTTTCTAAAATAGAAAAGAGGGTAAGGTCATTGGGTGGGAATTAGAACCATCGAGTTGTCGGCAACCATAAGCCCTGTTGATGCGACTGGTTCTTGAAGTTCTTTGATGCGGTTTTGTATTGTTTCCGTCATGATCATTTTGACGTCGTGGCCGTTTGTCGTGTTGATTCTTCCGATTTCTCGGGCCAGTTTTGCGTCGCCTAGAATTTTCTCAACCCAATTTTGGAAGTCTCTTCGTTGAAGATGAAAGAGGAGGCTTTCAGTCTTTACAGTTTTTACTTTGTCGAGGAAGTCATTAATGTTTCGGGCGTTTAGGCCTGTTGGTTTTCCAATGTCTTCGTAGAAGTAGAAGGCTTCTTGGTCACTTACGGTTTTGAACGCTTTGAAGAGGTCAGCTTCGGCTTTTGGTTTTGGTCTTGCGTGATAATTTGCCGCGCCTTTATTGGCGTATATTTTTCTTTTTGTCATGGTTTCACCATTGATTGCTTTTCGTAACGTGCATCGTGAGACTTAATAAATGTATCTGGGAAACTGTTCAACTACAAGACACCGACATGGTGAAGGCAAGTTCAAAAGTCGGTTTGAAATCTGTATCTTGCGTTCACAATGCCTCGTCACTGGACGCCTGAAATCGTGAACCCACCGAAGCAACCCCACTGTTTCCTTAGCTGCCTCTTCAACTCATCAAGTGTGTTTTCGACAGTTTTACGGCAGTTGGACGGTTCCGTTGGCGGATCGTAGGGTTCTTTGACATTGATTTCGGCTAGTCCCGATATTCCTGCGATCAGTGCATACCAGCATTGCGGCAGAACTTCTGGATTGTAACCGCTTCCGGTTATCGTTATCACTCGTCCGCCGCACACGTTTTCCGCTGTTAACCTAATGGTGCGAGCCAGTTCGAAGAAGCCATTCGTTGTCAGGGCTAGGCTTCCGAGGCTGTCTGCAAAGTGCGGATCGCTTCCGCCGTTTGTAATTATGATTTGAGGTTTAAATTCTTCAGCTAGCGGCACAAAGATTTCATTCAGCGCGTAAAGGTATGTTTCATCGCTTGTTCCCGGCGGCAAAGGTATGTTGACGTTTTAGCCTTCGCCTTTGCCTTGTCCAATTTGCCAAGTAAACCCCGTTCCAGGGTAAATCGTGCGTGGATCCTGGTGTAAAGAGATGTAGAGGACTGTTGGGTCTTTGTAATAGATGTCGCTGGTGCCGTTTCCGAAATGAACGTCGTGGTCGAGAATCAAGAATCTGTCGACTTGGAAGTTAGCTCTCAAATACTCGATTAATACGGCAACGTCGTTGAAGATGCAGAATCCTCCTCCGTAGTTTCTTCCTGCATGATGGTGACCTCCGCCCAGTGCAACTGCTCGGTCCGCCTTTTTCTCGAAAACATATTTGCCGCACTCGATTGCACTTCCGCAAATGAGTAGAGCTCCTTCAAGGATGTCAGGTGAAACGGGCGTTTCGAAATCGTAAGGCTTGTTTTCATGTGCAAGCTGAAAGATCCGATCAACGTATCCTTCGTCGTGTACTCTAAGAATGTCTTGCTTCGTTGCTTGTTGAGACTCGACGAGAGTTATTTGAGGCAACTGAAACAGACGTTGGGCTTCCAAGAACCTCATGACGTTTACAAATCGGTCTCCCCTGAAAGGATGTCCTTCTCCCAGATCATATTTCGTGAGTTTCTCGTGAAAGCTGATTACAGTTTTCTCCGCCAACATCCAGCACTATCACACGTGGAATGGTTCATGCCCCATATAAATCACTGCTGTGCTTTGTCCGTCAATCAGGAAATTCCAGTGGATGAGAAACTGCTATATATGCTACCGCCAAATCAGAGGAATTGTGGGTTAGCCTATGGCATATTGTTGGAAGTGCGGCGCAAAGCTGGAGGAAAACGCTGAGTATTGTCACGTTTGTGGGACGCCGGTTCGAACGCCATCGGTTCGTCCTGGTGTGCCTTCGAGACCTGGTGCAAGAACGGGTTGGACGCCTGTTCACACTTTAGCTGTTGTATTGGGATCGATATTGATCGTCGGCTTAATTGCCAGTGTCTTCTTTCTGTTGCCTGTTCAGCCCGTCAATTTCACAAGGTTTGAACAGGTGCCTTCTCAATCAGGAGTCAACGCCATAAACTTGAATTTGACTGCAGACGTTGCCGCGTTCAATATCACGTTTGGTGATTTGAATGGAAACGCGATGACTTTGAACGTTTCCGCGACAGGTGGAGTCGGCGCTTTCGCTCCGTCGGAACCGTTGAACATCACGGTCGATTCTTTGCGTGCCGGTCACGCGCTTCTCGTGGATGCGTGGATTGGAAGGAACGGTACGTGGTGGCCTCTCTTCGGCGGCTTGAAAGTGACGTGCGACATTCAGATTGAAAGATCCTTAAACGTCACGCTTAACGTGAAAACCAGTGCAGGGGATGTTGCATTAGTTGCTTCTCAAGGCGTGGTGTTTGAATCTTTGGATCTAGAAGCGACGACAGGACGCGCGGATGCTACTATCAGTCGGGGAGTTGTGCTCGACGGTGCGGTTGTGGTTCAATCGACGACGGGGGGTTCCAGTTTGAATTGGGATAATGTGAAGGTGAGGGGAAACGTTTCAGTTAGCGTCAGGACGACGACAGGTGGTGTTGGCGTTAACGTTACACAGGATAGCTTGATGGCCGGGAACGTGACTCTGAACGCTGGAGCTGTCACGGGCGGCGTCGATTTTTCGACGACTATTCATGACAGTGTCGGGATGGAAGTCAATTCGAGCACTACCATTGGAGGAGTGGACACGAATCTAACAGGTTTCTCAGGTTCAAAGTCAATGATTCAATCTGATGACTATCCAGCGCCCAGCAATTTTGTCGTGACGCTGTCAACGATGACTGGCGGAATCAGCATCAAAGCAGACTGTGAACCTGGTCAGCACATGTGACGAGCGGGCTAAAAACTCGAATCTAGATGTCCTGCACGCGCGTATAGACTCTTATCTAGTGAGGATTGGAAGATCGAAGGGTTTTCTGTGTGCGGTCTTTGGTTTTCTGGTTCTTGTGATAATCGTGGGTTTCGATCTCTTCTTGGCGTCTTCGTGTGACGTGGGCAATGCTGTTCCTATGGTTTCTGCGAGAATGATCGTCGCAGGGAACCTTGCGGTTGGCAGGTCTCCGCTCTCGCTGAATATTTCCCGCGCCAGATCAAGAGGAATGCTGACGGTCAAACTTGAATCTCGGGGTTTCTTGGCAGTCAACTTTGTTCAACCAATTCTTCATGTTTCGAGCTTCACATTCTAAAGAATTATGAATTATCAATCAATAGTGTCTCAAACCACAATTGAATTAATCAAGAAACTCAGGCCGAAGTAAACCAGGACTACGCCGAACACAGCCGTCATTACCCTGTACCACTTCAAACCAGCAACTCTCATCCCCGTCTTGGCAAGGTATGCCGTACCTGCTAGCCAAACATAATCCATCCAAACATGGCAGACATACATGAACAAGACTCCTGCGAACGAAGCAAACTCCAATGCAATAACGATGAGCTGTGCTCCGGCGGTAAGCCACCAGATGACAAAGAACGGGTTCAAACCAGTGAGAGCCAACCCCAACAGCAGCAACCGACGTGAACTCGCCTTACCTTTTTCCTCAACATTTTGGGGCTTGGGTTTAAGTGAACCGTAGACTTGGGTCACACCAAAACCGATCAGAACAATACCTCCCGCAATTCCAACCACCGTTCTGACTAGCCCACTGTTAATGACGAAAAGCCCTACACTCAACAGCATGACTAGGCCGAACTCAACAATCGTGTGTGCAACAGCAAAGACAAGGCCACCTCTCGCTCCGAGCTCAACTCCCTTCGAAACGTTTGCAAAAAACAAAGGACCAGGAGCCAAAGCACCCGACACGGTGACAAGAATAATCGTTACAACGAAATCCAAAATTCCCATAAAGATCAACAACAACAAAGCAAATAATAACTCTTAGTGATTAACGCACGCTTCCACACATGACGAACAAGGCTTAAATTCTGAATAACCTTTGATCATATTCCTAGCGATATCTGAGGAACCATTTTCGATATCCATGTGTAAAATGAAAAGCTAGGCGATGTAATGTATGAAGTTGGATATAGGTTGTGGAACTGAACCCAAAGGTGATGTCAATTGCGATTTGTTCAAGGGTATAACCCCTCATTTGATTCGAAATGAACCGATCGTACCCAAGGAAATTCCAAACTTTATTCAGTGTGACGTTGTGCATTTGCCATTTCCTGATCACACTTTTGACGTTGTGAATGCAAGTGAGGTTATTGAACATCTGGAAAATCCGATTCTAGCCTTGAGAGAAATGAAAAGAGTGTCAAAAAGGCTAGTGACGCTTGATGTTCCAAACTTGAGAAGGCTGACACCTGAGGATAACCGCTTTCACTTATACAGTTGGAGCGATGAGACTCTTCATAATCTTCTCACGACTTTGTTTAAGGAGACAAGCATTGCAGGGGCTGAGTACGGAAGCTACCTGCCTCGTACTCTTCTCAGAAGACGGATTCTAGGGTATTTCTTGAAATTCATCGAGGGCTTCTTGTACAGGACTTTTGGACCACCTTATATTAAGGCAATCTGCAAAGTGTAGAAAGAAGACAGAGTGCGGGCGATTTGTCATATTTCGCAAGAAAGGAAAATGCACATATATTGATGAGATCTAGATGAGAAGCGAAGGTCAAGGGTTGATTGAAGATGACGTCCAATGTGCAGGTTGGGCAGAAAGCCCCAGATTTCAAACTTGTTGACAACGAGTTCAAATCAAGAAGCCTCATAGACTTCCAAGGCAGCAACCTCGTCCTCGCATTCTTTCCAGGAGCGTTCACCTCCGTTTGCACAAAAGAGATGTGCACCTTCAGAGACTCGCTTGCAAACCTCGGCACTCTCAAAGCTAAAGTCGTCGGGATTAGCGTCAACGACCCGTGGTCAAGTAAGGCTTTTGCAGAGAAAAACATGCTGAACTTTCCTTTATTGTGCGATTACAACCGTGAAGCCACAAGACTCTACGGCGTAGAGTTACACAACTTTGGAGGACTACCAGGCTACGTAGCCGCGAAACGCTCAGTCTTCATCGTGGACAAACAAGGCACGGTGAGGTATGTATGGGTGTCAGACGATCCTAAAGTGGAACCCAACTACGCCGAGATCGCGAAGTTTCTCGAACAAATAACTTGATAATCGAGTCCAAATCAAAAGCGTAAATTCCCAGTTACACAGCGTAGGAGATGTCTCCCGAAGACCCTACTTTTGGTAGGATTTCGGATTGACTTGTCGCCAAAAGAACATGGTGAAGAGAGCGACTTAAAAAGAATATGTCGAAAGTGTAGAACATGAAAATACCCTATTTACACAAGAAAAAAGAACATAATGGAAGGGTTCACTATTCTTTTTTGTTTTCAGTTTCCATGCCGAGCAAGTGCTTACCCGCCACTACATGCAGCTTGGGATTGATAGAACCTACCATGCAAAAGATTGCCGTCAGAAACCAATATATTGGTTCCAAACCAAGAGTGATTTTCAGGGATTCGCTAATGATTCCCAAAGCAAGGAATAGAAAACCAAGAAGCATAACAACATTAGCAAGCCTAGTAAAATATCTAATCTCAGCCAATACGCTTTCACGGTCATCCATAAAGGCATCACCACCTTTTTCTTCTTGCAATATCGAGCGATGTGATGTCTTCTCGATTCGGATATAACTTTTCCGCAAAACAAAAAAGATGGTTTGAAAAACCTGATTGAAGTGTTCTCTATTTTCGTTGTTCCCTCTTCTTCATTTCATCGTAGAGATATTCCCAAAACACGAACATTTTGAAGTTACTTGAATCCTTTCGCATGTCAGCTATCAATGGCTTAATCTTCTCCCACGATGACTGAATAATATCTCCCCAGAAGTCATATACAATGTCTGCTTCCACAAGTTTTTTGGAAACAAGAATGCCTATCCCTTCAAAATAGTTGCCAAGTATCTTCAGCATCGTACTCTCGGGTCTTTCAGAATATCTTTCAAGATAATCTTCATAGTTCTTGTATTCGATGGAACACACCTGAGTTATTGCCTCTTGCACTTCTCTGGCGTTCATATTGAACCAAGGAGATAGCCTTATCACACTCTCCGTCTGTCTTAGCCTGCTCTGATGTCGAATATCCAGAATGTAATAGACAACAGCTACCAACACACCTGCAGCTGTCACAACAGCTGAAACCTCTGTTATGTCAACCATCATCTAACACCCGAGTTTCCAGATGATGCAGTCTATCACGGTTCAGCTATAACTTTTCCGCAGCATCGTCAGGTTGTTTGGGCGCGCGCGTTTTTCCAATAACGTATCTCATGATTGGACGGTTTTCTGATCGCCGAAGAACTTCGTAAAATCCTGCTTTGCGGAAGGCTGAACAAAGTCCGGTATAGGCAAATGGGTCAGGCATCTTCCCACTCTTCGATTCGACCGGGTATCCTTCGAGGATCGCGCCTTTGTTGCTTCTAACATAATCCACTGCGGCGTCTAGCAACCTAGCCATGAGTCCTTTATGTCTAAATGGTTTGGCGACGAAGAAACATACTACCGACCAGACAGGCTTATCATCAACTCTTTTCAATAGTCGTGAACGTTCTAGGGAAAGGTACACTTCTCTAGGAGAGATGGCACACCACCCGATTGGCTGGCTTTTCAAGTAGGCTATGATGCCTGGGACGTTGCCTGAGTCAACTATGTTCTTGAGCGCCTTCTTGTTTTCTTCACCTCGTTGCCTCATGAATTGAGAGCGACTCAGTCTCCACCACATGCACCAGCAACGACCACATGCACCTCGTGGAGCGAACAATTTCTCCAGGTCTATCCACCGGTCGGAAGTCAATGGATGAAATTCGAGATCAGCAAACCGAATATTCACTGTCGACGTAATGACCCTCTAAGTGTGCTACTCCAGAATTGGAGATATCTCATCCTTATATAACGTGTTAGCGCGCGCGGATATTCCGTCTTAGGTTGGAAGCGAGATGCTATCAAGAGGGCGAGTAAAATTGAAGAAAGGTTTCGATTTGGTCAGCGATTATTGTGCCACCTTAGCGCGTGAGAACATAAGGCAAAAGGAAGAATAATCTTAAATTCTGAGTGAGAGCAGATTTGGTCTCATGGACCGCTTGGAAAACGCAAGAAAGAGTGTGCTAAAGGCTTCGCGTTCTTATTACGCTCATCTGGCCTACTACGAAGATTTGTTAGCGCAAAGAGACCGAACGGCCGCCAAAACCACAGAACGTGAGCTCGAATTTCTTGAATTTGCCTTCCGCACTCATGCAACTCGTGGAATTAAAGATGTGCTTGATGTTGCGTGCGGAAACGGTCCTCACGTAATCGGTTTGGCGCACCGCGGCTACAAATGCACTGGGCAAGACTACACGCCCGAACGAGTTGAGATGGCCAAGGCTAGAGCGAAACGCGAATGTGTCTCCGTCAAACTTTCGCAAGGTGATGCCACAAGACTAGAGTATCAGAACGAGTTTGACGCAGTAATCGCACTTAAGATAATCTTTCTTCTTCCAAGCGATGATGATGTCGTAAGGAGCCTGCGCCAGATTCATCGCGCCCTAAGGTCAGGCGGAATACTAGTCTGCAACATCTACAATCCTTTGTATGTCGGTAAGGGCTGGTTCTCTGGCGTGATCCAAAAAGGGCTCTATGTGGAAGAATCTCGCGCTCGTGGCATACGCATTACGACTATCAATCAACTTCAAGACTTTGACACAATCAAAGGTGCGGCGTGGGAAAAGGAAACGAGCATAATCGAAGCTCCCGACGGCATACACGTATTTCGAGATCGCGAACGCGTACGACTCTTCACGTACTGGGACATGCTCCACTATCTTCAGGTAGCAGGCTTCAAAGAGATCAAGTGCTACTCTGACTGGAAAATCAAGCCACCCAAAAACCCCAAGGCTAAAACGCTTATCTTCACTTCCAGAAAGGATTAGTGCACGCTGTTTTTTAACCATAATGCTTTTGACATTAGCACAACAAATCTGACGTTCCACGTTCCGCCCGCGCGGTCCGAGAAAACCGAACACCTCGCCTTCTTTCACATTCAAAGTGAGATTCTCCACCGCTGTCAAATTGCCAAATTTCTTGGTCAGGTTTTCCGTGTCAATCATCATGGCCACTGAACTATGTACGTTGTTTCAATATCAGCATTAAATTGCATCTGGGTAATCTAGGTCATATTTCATTTTTGGTTCACAAGCGTCTGTTTCCCATTTTTCTTTTTCTGAAAAGCATTTCGTCCTTGCAACTGCAGACGTACTCAAAACCCGTTTCCAGACTCAATCGTCAGACCGCGCGCGCTAAATAATGAAGATAATTCCATAACGCTGAAAAAACGATAAACTCGCCCTCAGTCGATATCAATACCATTTCAAGTCCAGAACGTATGCGTTGTCGAAGTTAAGTCTTTAGCGTTCCGCTGGCGCTAGTTCATAGGTTATGTACATTAGTGGTATATTCGCGCGTGCCGCCAAGTTGCTTTCCTAGAAATTTCTTACTATGAAATCTCTTAGCCTCGCATGTTCTCCCAGATACACAATTACCCTTTCGGAGATATTGAATATTCTTTTATCGAATAATCTTGAAAGAACAAGGCAAATAGCGTAGGTGGATACGCCCAGAACAAAATCCTCAACGACGTTTATTGTTCCTAGCTGCCAAAATATACCTAATGTAATTATCGCGCCCAGAATAGTCATAATCATTGACCTGACAACAAAATATATTCTCTGCGTTTGATTGGAGACCAGCAATGCTTTCGAAATATTCTTTTTTATGCTTTCCCGTTCCTCTTCAACCGTTACTTGGTTCAATGTACCAATCACAGGGACCCTTTGAACAGCGTTCATTGGGGAGATTCTTCCAATAAATTCGTCTTCAAGTCCTTTTAGTACGTTTTCGACAAGTTGGCCGTACACGCTTATCTCAGGTTTCATGAATGCTCCACTCGAAATGCATAATTGTTAACCATTCAGTTTCCGATGCCTGTTTTATAGATTTTTCAAGATTATGTCTGAATCCTACCAGAATCTCTTAGCGCGCGCGACTTTGAAGATGATGAATACCATTCTGCAGTTGCCAAATTAGTGGAAGAAGCAAAAAAGCTCGTTGAAACAGGCTTCAACATGTGTGCCAGAAAGATGACATTTTGCTGTTCCGAAAAAGAAAGTAGCTGATGGCAAAAACATGGTGTAAACTCTTCAAATCATAGTGTAAATTCCCATTTGCACCATGAATCTTTCGGATGCTTGTCCGGCGGACAGATCAAACATTCTACCTTCACATCCGGGTTCAACGTTTTAGCAAAAGCTTTCAGGTAACCAAACCGCACCTTCTTGCAAGGAAACTCTGCCAAACCCTTATTCAACCGAGATTCTTGGGTCCTGCAACGATCTATTCCAAGGACAGCCCTTCTGCCGGTTATCTCGATCGTCTTGAAGGGTTGATCAAGCGCCCAGCTCGATTTTCGCAAAAGATCCAGAATAGCCGTCACGTCGGGTCTTTCGCCGACGTTGAACATCTTCTGTAAACCTCTTGCTTCTATTCCAGCCATCGCTTCCCAAACGTCTGCATCGATCTTCGCGGCGGCTTCCGTTCCAAACTTCTTCTCAATCCCCAGAAAATACAACCCATCGATCCTCCACAAATTTCGTACCTGCAAGAAGAAGTAATCCACCATTTTCTCCTTTTGAATACCGTTCAGCATTTCTCGATCTTCTGCGCTTCCAGGCGGGTAGACACTCATGAATAGGACACCTTATCAGTAAAGAATTAAACAGTGGATCGTTAATTAATCTTTCAAAAACGCCGAAGGACATGGGCGAACGATGCTGGATCAACTCGCAACCACGGTGATATTGGGCTTAATCCAAGGTTTAGCCGAATGGCTCCCTATTTCGAGCACTGCCCACCTCAGAATCGCCGAACACTACCTCGGTCTGAAAGTCACGCCTTTTTTCAATCTGATCCTCCACCTCGGCACGTTAATCGTCGTCGTATTTTATTTTAGAACAGACGTCAAAAACATCCTCACTGCCTTAGTGCATCTCGACTTCAAAACCGAATATGGAAAAATGATACCTCTAATAGTCGTCGCAACGATCCCGACAGGAGTGATCGGCATACTTTACGTTGAATACCTTGAAGACATGCTTTTGCAAATGCTTGTCATCGGCATCACTTTCATCGTAGGCGCAACGCTCGTGTACTCGTCGCATTACGGTAAAGAAAAAACAGACACGATAACCTACCCGATGGCAATGATCATAGGCATCGCCCAAGGTTTAGCGATATTTCCGGGTCTTTCGAGAAGCGGAGCAACAATCTCGACCTCTCTGCTTCTGGGAGTGAAACGCCAAAAAGCCTTCAAGTTCTCGTTTCTTCTTTCAATCCCAGCCATAATCGGCGATACCGTCGTTGAAGGCTACAAAGACCGCGGCCAACTCGCGCTCTCAGGCATAAGCTCTATAGACGTGCTCGTAGGAGTGGTAGTCGCCATGATCGTGGGCTACATCGCCATCAGAATAGTCTCGAAGCTGGTTGTCTCAAACAAATTCTACTACTTTGCAATATACACGTGGATCCTCGGAATCATCTTGATCGTTCTCGCATTAACTGGGCATTAGCCACTTAGGCTTTCCGACCAGAAATTCGGTCAGAAAAACCTTGAATCCTCTGTTCCTCATGTAAATAGATATAGCCTCTTCATTGACAAAAATTCTGAAGCCCTTCTTCTTCAGGAAACGCGAAATTCCGTCTGCGACCCCCGCGTTCTTGCCGCCGTCCTTCAACTTCTCTCTCAACAAGACACAGGCATCATTGAACTTCCTGTGTACCAAAACAACCCATCTGCCAGCCTCAACGTAAGGACCGCAAACCGTGCTAGGTTTGTCCAGATGCTTCTCAACGAACCGTTCACACTCTTTTTCCTTCTCCAAGGGAGGCCCCAAGTGCAGCTTCACAGGCGACGTACAACAATCTTCCAACTCAAATACGAACATGTTCAAACCTTTTTCATCACTCCAAGGGAGATCCCTCAAAACACTGAAATCACTAAGCTCCAAAAGCCTACGTAAAGATCGCTGACTCTTGTACAACTGACCCCACAGAACATCTGGAACAGCATCAACTCTGCCAAACGTAACAAACAGGAGCTTTGAACCTCTCTTCTTCAACTCCTGCTTGACTTTCGTCACACTGAAGGGAATTGTCTTCTTAGGCGTGAAAAAGTCACGACTTGGATTCTTCAAGAACGCCTGGGACGCAGCAACAAAAGTGTAGAGCTTCTGCTCCCTTACAGCAGAAGCCACGTTTCTGGCTCTGTCAACTGGATCAATGACCACTAAGGGTTCCTTAAAAAGCAGGTTCAACTCTTTTCTTCTTTCTGTATAGAACCCTTCAATATCGACTATCAATCGTTGCTTGTACCTCGCAAAAGCCTTAACGGTTTCCAAAAACGACTTGTAATGCAGGAGCAGAAGTTCACAGAGATACCCGCTGAAGCCGCCTATCTTGATTTCAGCGCCATAGACACCGATGCCTTTCATGAATTTCTTGAGCAGCCTCACTTCTCCACGCATCTCAGCTGTCAAACGCTCATTAACGTAGTCCGTGTGAAACGGAGTTCGATCCGTAGCACTCAACCATTCACCAGGTTTAGCCTTGTAGCATGGAACAACATTCACTCTGACCTTGTCGACGAAAGCTTCAAGGTAAGGATGCTCAGCAAACCTTTCGACCTGTTTCGAGCCCTTTGTCGCTTCTTTGGCAACTGCCAAACAGAATTCGCCGAGACGTACACGAGGAATAGAAGGAGGAACGCGCATGAAAACGTCAACGTCGGGTTCACCGCTAATCCACGTGTCCTTTGCAACTGATCCTTCAACGCGCACCATTGCGTCAACATGAAGCTTTCGAGAGGCAGCCACAACCTTCTTCTCAAGCTTCCTCGCCACAGCCTCAATCTTGATCCG